>Ga0209700_107928_pt1 | contig 14310 bp, 6 predicted proteins | sample SiratroredBW_FD_187528 | JGI IMG/M metagenome (GOLD analysis project Ga0209700, IMG submission 187528) | Root nodule microbial communities of legume samples collected from California, USA - Siratro red BW (SPAdes) (version 2) | ecosystem: Host-associated > Plants > Roots > Nodule | place: USA... | reverse complement strand
ATTTAAAAAAAAAAAAAAAAACGAAACATCTAGCGTAAAAAGTGTCTAAATTTTTTATTCTGTATTATTATTCGTTATAAAAATTATTTCACTTTATCAATTTTATTTATTTCTATCTCTCTTTACTAACAATTACCACGGTATGTAAAGACTATCAGAGTACACTCGCATCATCTTAATCAGATCTAATATTAAACATTCTTTTATAAATGTATATATTTTTTAAATAATTGATTTATAATTCAATCTCTTAACTTAATTGATACAAATTTTAATATTATATTATATTTTGGTTTATATTAACTTAAAATGTATATTATAAAACCAATAATACTTTATTTTTTTATTTCTCATTAATAAAAATAGTATTTTAATTTAAAATTTATAATATATTTTTAAGAATTAAAATAAGAATACTTATAGAATTTGTTCAATTTTAAAAATTAATATTTATTAGATCTGCTGAGAGAAAGGGCCTACTTGCAAAAACACTCTTTTTCCACAGTTTCCATAAGAGGGTAGTGATATATACCATGGGGCACTTTCACACATCAAATCTAAGTTGTTGTTGTTGCAGACATAGCATTTATTTCTCTTACTACAATAATGAATTTACAAATGATAAAAATGTTTAATAACAGATAAAAAGTGAAATTGAGAAAGTAAAAAAGAAAGGAGTGATCTAGATTGGAAAAGGAGGGTGTTGTGTGAGTGGTGCAATGTAAAACATAGATCACATAAGCAATAAAAAAGTAGTGATGATTTTCCACACAAACTTCAAAGGCTGAAGCAAGTTTTGTGAAGTTTCATTTCCATCTCAGATAATATTGCATTACATGACAGCACTTGCAAGAGAGACACAGATAGAGAGAGCAACAAACAAACATAGAGAGACGACATGACAGCCTCATTATTCACGAGTGAGAAAGGAAGAGATGGAGCAGACATTCATTCAATTGTTTGGCGGCTGCTTAGAATAAGAAATGCAAGATTGGATAGTGGTAGCTGCTTTCTTATCGTTCTTTGATGGTTGAGGTGCTTTGTTTCTGTCGAATACAGCCTCTCCAACGTAGTGGCTGATGCTTTCTACATGGCGTTGTTTAGGATCCCTGCATTTGTTGGAGTTGGTTCCAGCATCCAAAGGGTTGTTCATCTGGGCGTGCAGATGGAGAAGACAAGAGGGAGAGTGGTTTTGTTTGCTTTGTACATGGAGAGAGTGGCAGAGTTATAGCCCAAAAAGGATCATGCTCTTAGGTGCTTTTCAACACCTTTATAAAATCTTATGTGCTTTTCAACACCTTTATAAAATCTTATAAAAAATTATATTTTTATATGGTATCATTAATTAATTTTTATAAAAGCTAATATCAATGACAGTTTCTTCAATATGTGTCTTGTAATATACAGAATTTTTTTCTTTTGGACAATGACAATGATTTCAAATATTAATAATTAGTACGACACTACTGATAGAATTAATCTAATTAGGGTTTTCAGTTTAGTCTGATTATAGCATATGAGTACATCAAATTATAAAGAGATAAGAAGAATCAGAACCTGGAATAAAAGAAGAACTTTAATTCATCATTTATTGGTTATGTCCTTCACTAATCAATGATCTCTGCAAAGAATAAAAGAAAAGAGTGTGTACAGACTCCTCCCAGGTCAGAAGCGTGTATACAAAGAATTGTCTTCTTTATTCTTTAATAGGATAGAATAATAACTAACTCTGGGCAGTTGTAGGGACTCTTCTATATATTAGAAATTAATAATGGGCTCAGCCCACCTATTATCAGTTGACCCAATAAATATTCGCACAATATAAACAATATTATTTGATGTAACCAAATAAATAATAACAATCAAATAAATAATAACAATAATGATTACATACTATTTTGGCAAATAAGTTAATCTGAACAACTTATTAATTTATGTATGTCCACAAAATAATTATTCCAACAATCTCCCACTTGGACAACATAAATTAGATCACTACATTGAAAATTAATCCAGAAAAACTCACTAACATGTGACCACAATAAAATGCCAAAATATTACAACATAGATCCAAAATGAAATATGTAAGCATCTTATCACCGCAGAAAATCACACTCGAAGGAGTGATGATATCATACAGAAATGAAACACCTACATTTCAGTGACCTTTATAAATGTGAAATATACAATTATATCCCAATCATCCGCACAAGATGCTATAAGAGATTAAAACAATCTTACCATAATAACAATTTGAGACTGGGTCCAAAATGTCTCAAAATTATACCATAACATTAATTGCGCAAATCAGAATAAACAAAATATGGCAATACAAAATAGAGAATTATATGTCTCAATCATCTGCCCAAGATGCTATATGAGATTAAAACAATCTCACCACAATAACATTTGAGACTGGGTCCAAAATGTCTCAAAATTATGCTATATTAATTGCGCAAATCAGAATAAACAAAATATGGCAATACAAAATAAAGAATTATATGTCTCAATCATCTGCCCAAGATGCTATATGAGATTAAAACAATCTCACCACAATAACGTTTGAGATTGGGTCCAAAATGTCACAAAATTATGCCATAACATTAATTGCACAAATCATAATAAACAAAATATGGCAATACAAAATAGAGAATTATATGTCTCAATCATCTGCCCAATATGCTATATGAGATTAAAACAATCTCACCACAATAACATTTGAGACTGGGTCCAAAATGTCTCAAAATTATGCCATAACATTAATTGCGCAAATCAGAATAAACAAAATATGGCAATACAAAATAGAGAATTATATGTCTCAATCATCTGCCCAATTACGACAATACAATAACTAAGGTCCAAATGGGAAGTACATATACATAAAAGAAAGAACTCCCACTAAACCAATATATCAAAAGGACCTCATTACACCCATACGGGTTACATGTTCAACAAAGACTTTAACAGTCAATCCCTTAGTAAAGGGATCTACAATTATAAACTCTGTGGGAATATGCTTAAGTATCATCCAAGCACATTAACAACAAAAGCAATATCAAGACGTGTATTAACTTGAACATACATAAGAGTGTCAACAGCGGAAGCATAAGGTATTTTTCCCTATTTGTGCAATTTTACAATTATTATGAAAACACAGATTTAGAAAACTTCTCACTCGATCCTCATAATTAGTTCCGTTCAGCTTGATCAACAAAATATTTGCATAGGCAAAGCTGGAATAGAACGTATCAACAATAGCAAATTAACCCACGAAGTTTGTTAAGCTTTTAACTACAATATCATATCCTTAAAGCTAATATCGAGAGGATACTGAAAACCTTAAGAATATAATAAACCATTCATCAAGAATTACGTTAAAAATAAACAAACCGAAGGGTAAGTTTATTATTAATATAAATCTCAATGCAACAATAAAAATAATAGTGTTTAACAACATAATAATGCACTTAACATAATTCATTTCACAAAGGTGAAACTGAAATTATTATCAAATTTATCTATTGTATTCTAAATTTGATGAAAGTAATAAATTATATTAGTATTTGACTAAATCATTTAGGGTACATTTGAATCCGGAGACGGATGCATGGAGAGCAAGGAAATGAGATGAAAGTTGAGATTAGGAAGAATAAAAAATTAATGAAAAGCGAATATTAAGAAGTAAAGATTTTCACTGTTTTTCTTCGCTAGATTGAAAGGATTTGCGGGAAAGGTAACATTTTTATTATATTTTTTATGTATAATAATTCATTAATATATATATATATATATATATTTATTATAATAAAATAAATATAATTAATCATAAATAATAATAATTAATAATAACAAAAATAATAAAAATAAAATAATTATAAAAATAAAATATTAATAATATTAATATTAAAAAATATAAATAATAATTATAATAATAAAAATAATAAAATTGTAAAATAGTATAAAAATAATAATAATTAAATTAAATTATAATAATAATTAAAATAAACTTATAAAATAATATTATTATTAACAATAATAATTTAGTTTTTTATTTTAATTTTAATTTTAAAATAATTGACATTTTTATAATTTCATTAATTAAAATAATAACAATTTATCAATCACATCCACCTAATTAATTATATCTAATTTTAAATTAATATTAACTATAATTTCATCTATTAAATTATTTTATCAATCATATCTATCATATCATTCACAAATTTTAATAAAGTTTTTATATAGTACACCTTTCCAATCTATACAAAGGAATCTCATAAGCTATACAAAGCTGCTCAAGAGGCTGTATCAGCATGTAACAATGTAAATGATAAACCCTAAATCTATTTATGTAACAGTGTAAATGGTAAACCCTAAATCTATTTAAAGAGGTATTTTGTAATTTTTAAAATCATATTTTAAAAGACTGATTGCATTTAGTCCACATAATTCTTTGATTGACTTCCACTTAAATCTTTGAATGATTTCCACATCAATCAAATTCTCTCAGGGAATGAGCCTTATGATGATGACCAACCAACTTATCTCCCATTTGGATTGGTAAATTGTGTGTCAAAATAATAGTCACACGACATACCATTTGTATTTGATGGCTCAGACAAAATTTTAGCTATGATATCTTTGTGCAAGATATTTTTCTTGCTATGACAATTGAGCCTGATCCAGAAATTGTATGCTCGCAATTCAATATGGGTTTTGACAGAGGTAGTGTGTCTGTAAAGTTAAGTTACAAAGGAACCATTATTCTTTCGCAGGATCAGGTATGCTGTGAAGTTATCCTTGAATTGTATCCAACTTATTTGTAAGTGGGTTAACAAAATGTTTGTGCATTTATTGGTTGTTTGTTTTTGTTTTCCAGGTTCTTTTGTGTAAAAAATTCCAGGTCGCGTTGCTTAGAATTCTCATACATCGTGATATAAACAAGTTGCCAATTGATTTAGACAAAAGCTATTTGGATGATATTGGTATTGACTATCTTTTGCTTCCAGCTATTGGGAAAGGGAGAAATCAATTGTGAATTGGTTAGCTATCAATTCTGTAAATGCATCTAGTTTTAAGTGCAACTATCATCAACCCAACATAATGACAAGAAGTGGTCTAGTGTGCACTTGTAAACTACAGGATGCATTGGTTTCCACTTCCCATGCTAGTGGTAAGAATTATTTCTACATCACCACTGGTGTAATGAACTTAGATGGAAACTCGCCTATGGAACTAAGGACTGGTGGAGTTACTACATACAAAAATTATTATGAACAACAGTAAGTAACTTTTTTATTTGTTTATTCTCAGGTTATTTTATCTACTAAAGTGCATTATTATTTTTTGTTTCCAATTTGCATTCAGGTATATCATAGCAATTTGAACATCAGCAGCTGCTTAAAGCAAGACACAATTTTCAAGCTAAAATTTATTGTGATGGACTCAAACGAAGCAAAGAAGGAGGTTTAATTTTATTCTGTTCCTTGATCTCTCCTTTGTGAGATTGAACCAATGATATTCAATCTTTGATGCCCATAATGCATGAAGATCTCTCTCCTTTTTGAAATAAATATAACAGTTTTGTTACATGTGTATACTAGGAGGTTGACTATGCCCATGAATATTAAAATTAGGGTTACTTGGTAATCAATACCAATTGTATTGTAGTGGAGTTTTGTTAATGTATACCTGCCATTACATGCCCTATGATTTTAATTGAAATCAGGCTTGTTTGTATGCTAATTTCTTAACATTTTTTTTTTTTGGATTAAAACTATGAAAATAGCCTCTACTTGTATGGGTGTGGCACAAAACTTTAGGCTTCTTAGTCGTTATCTCTGTTTTGGGTTGCTTGTTTCTGAAATCCAATGTTATAATCTTAATATGAATAATGCTCTGCGTATTCCCTCCCTCTTTATTTTTTCTGTGATATTATTGTTTCATTTATAATGCTCTGCGTCAGTTATGATGCCTCTTTGTGAAGCTTTACTTTATCATTCTGGTAATGTTGGCTCATGATTTTTGTTAACACTTCTCAGTATTTTTTTTGGTTGCTTCATGCTCACAGTTTTGTTGTATTTATTATACTACAATCAATTTATATTTACCACGTGTAATGTGCTCTCTAATTTGTAGTGCTGATGCCATGAAGAGTTGAGGGTATTGCATTTCTAGCTAATTTTTATCCATTCTCAGATGAATTGTCATGGTTTTAGAATCCTTCATTATTATCATTTAGATTGCATTATCATCTTGAAACATCATAATTCTGAGTTATTTTGATTTGCTTTATCATCTTGAAACATCAGAATTCTGAGTTATTTTGATTTGCAGGATTTCATACGAAATGAGCCATTTGATCCTCATGCCCGGCCATTCCTGGTGATAAGTCTGGAAGTTTTAAAATAGAAGATATATATTTAGATTGTCAGTCTGGCAAAGCAAAAGGCCACTTTTGGAACCCCTTGTCACACCAGAAACATTGAAGCTCCATCCCATTAGAGAGTTGCATGAACTATGCCAAAAAGAAAGTTATAATATTTTACTCTTAATCTAAAATTACATAATTCCATAATACTCTTCACCCTTTTACTCCAGGTAAATCTAAAAACAAATTATATTTAATGAGGTGTCATCCGAAATACACGTCGAATTGATAACATACCTAATCTAGTATATAATAAATTTGACATGTATATTGGATGATGATAACGGATTTTCATAGGAAACGAAATTTGATTATAAATTGAATCAAGATTAATTGTATTATGAATGAGCAAATAAGGAATAATGATTGAATGAATTAATAAGCATAATAACAAAGCAATTAATAGTAAAAGTGTGAATTCAATAATAATAAAGGTCTTGGGATTGAATAGTAATACTCTCCTTCATGTACATTCTTAACCTAATTCAATATCATCTTTTCCAATTACCGATCTTTGCAAATAAAATCCTTTTCAACCTGATTCCTCTAGCATTGAAATTCATAAATTAAATTACCTAGCTTCTATCCCTAGTCCCTAGCTAATCAGCATTAAGATCAGTTGTTATAAGCAGTCATTACACTATAATTCATCCCTGAACTTATACATGTAATGCGTTTACGTTTGGTTCCGAATCCAAAATGTGCTTTCCAGTCACAATAAGAATTCTAAAATAAATCAAGATATAATGAAACGTAAAACAAAAGTAATTGAATTCAATGATATCAAACCAGCGTTAAGAGTGCATTTGAAGTTGAGAAATTACATCTAATCCCAAGAAGAAGAGAATTAGCTACGTATGGTAGCCATGAAAACACAAAAGAAAAGAAAAAGAATAGATCTTGATTGCAACGGCTGCCTCCCAAGTCTCCAAAGAGTGCTAGATGATGGATGATCATGATCACATTGACCTAGCTCTCCTTTTATAACTTTCGCTTCTTTCATTAGGTCGAATTGGGTTGTTATCTCGTGATTCACGCTCCAACAGATTTGACGCGTTCAATTAGGACTTCCTTCTAATAAAATCGTTAAGTGTCGTTTAGCCCAGGTTGTTTCCATTGCTTAAGCAAAAAGTCACTTATGTCTCTTTCCTTAACTTCAACGCTTCCATCTTCTCTCTCTTCAAATTTTACCTAATTCTCTTTACAAAATAAAATGCATTAAATATGAAATAAATAATAAATAGAAACAAGATATCTAATTAAACGTAATTAAATAACGAAATCATACCAAATCTTGGTGAAATCAAACAAATACGAAATAAAATCAAGACTTAAATTGAATTAATAACAAAATCAACTAAATTAATAACAAAATCAACTGAATTAATAATAAAATCAACACAAAATATTGCATAAAATCACCGCTAATAAATGCTTATCAGACAACACCTCATCTAATATATTTTTTCTAAAATTTGCATATATCGAATTAAGTGTCATCCTGTATATGTTTTGTTAATATATACAGGACAATCTGGATTCATTATATATTAATTAACAAAGGATGGCACACCTTATTATATATTAAGATTTGTTTTTTTATATTGGATGTAGTGTCATCCGATATATAGTTTTTTTTTTTAAATATTAAGATTGAGATAGACGTAAACATGGCAGAAGACTTGTAGGTAGAAAGAGGAGCAGAGAGAAGGCAGAGAAGGGCGAGAGAGAGGGGGAGAAGGAGGGAAGAGGGAGCCATGGTGGAGAGTTGGGAGTTGAGAGTGAAAGCAGTTGGAAGTCAAAATAGGTTTGAGGGTATTGGTGTTGAGTCGCCGTGGCTTGTTGAAATATAGTTGGGTTTGGGGATGGGGTTGGAGTGGGATAAGAGAAGAGGAATGAAGAAAGGAAGAATAGTTTGTTGTTGACTTTTTTGGTAGTAGTTGACTAGATGACACTCCTTGTGTTTATCTTCTCTTCTTCTCTCTCCATAAACAAACTTAATAGGCATGTGATATACTCATGACTGACTCCTCCTTATAATGCCAAAGGACATCCATCTCTTTAGGTGGCAAACAAACAAACCAATTTCATTCGCCTACCTCTCCTTCGTTTATCCTTTCCCACCCACACAATTAGGCTACGCTTTCATCCGGTATGTATTTTAATTATTTATTTTTTATATACTGGATCTCACCCCATCAGGTTTACATTCTAAAAGGAATTATATACAGGATGGTCAATTTATGGACAAGATTCAACATGTAATTTTATATATGGGATGGGTCTGTTTCGGTATATAAAATTACATACCAGATCCTGTTTATAAATTGGTCATCCAGTATGCAATTTTTTTTACCAAGATGGAGTTAGATTCGGTATACCATTAATATATCGGATGCCTTCATTTGTTTTATGTACCTTTTTCATCATTTCTATAAGGGTATTATTGGAATTTCAGATCTTATGGAGGTGCAGGACGAGATCATGAAGGTGCAGGAAGAATCCATATAATACACAACTTGGTGTGCTTTGGTATGGATTGATCCAAGTTGTGTTCGTATGTAACATCTGTGAAAAAGTTTACTATTAGTAGTTATGTTTATGTCCGTTTTTTTCCAAAGTGATGCTGCAATTTGTGTGAAAAAGTTTACTATAAGTAATTATGTTTGTCTTTTCTAATAAAAGACGCTGCAACTTATGTGAAAAAGTTTACTATAAGTAATTATGCTTTTTTTTTTTTCCAAAGAGATGCTGCAACTTGTGTGAAAAAATTTATTATAAGTAATTAGGTTTGTTTTGCCCAAGAAAGACTACAACTTGTATGACAAAGTTTACTATAAGTAATTATGTTTGTTTTTTCCAAAGAGACGCTGCAACTTGTGTGGAAAAGTAAATTGTCATTGGCCCATGAAAACCTATTTTGATAAATGGCTATAGCAACAGAGGTTAAGGAAATGAAACGCTAATAAACCTTAAAGAAGACACCAACTACGACGGGAACGAAAAGATGAGGGAAGATCAAACAAAATGTGGAAGATGACAAACATACATCTTGAGGAAGAAGGAAACACTAAAACCCTTGAAATGAAGGTGACCAAAGTGAAATGGTAAGAAATGACATTTTTAATGGAAATACAAAGCTTGTAGAGGAAGTTCATAAAACCCAATGAGAAGGTGCTAGCTGTCGAAAACAGTGACCCACGTCACATCTAAAGGACCTATGTTGATATATGAAAAGCACGAGAAGTTTAAATGAAACAAACTCAATAAGCAGTCAAAACCTTTTCGCCTATTCGGCTCAAGGCTGAGGAGCTTGTGTCCCGTCTGGGTCAGGAGGTGAATTTTAGACCCAAATAAAATTATGGGAGGTGTGAAAAGCACTCCAATGGAAATTGAATGAATGTGCACCTACCATGAATTTGGCAGCAGTCCAAAAAGGCACAGTTCAATTATTAAATGCCAAAGCAAGAAAACTCAAACATCGCCTATTCGGCTCAAGGCTGAGGAGCTTGTGTCCCGTCTGGGTCAGGAGGTGAATTTTAGACCCAAATAAAATTATGGGAGGTGTGAAAAGCACTCCAATGGAAATTGAATGAATGTGCACCTACCATGAATTTGGCAGCAGTCCAAAAAGGCACAGTTCAATTATTAAATGCCAAAGCAAGAAAACTCAAACAAATTGACGTTCTCCACAACCTATGCTCGACCAAACAAATTGACGTTCTCTATAATCTATGCTCAACTAAGGACATTTCTGTTAGATAGTTAAGAATTAATATTGGAGTATCAAAATATTGACGTTCTCTATAATCTATGCTCAACTAAGGACATTTCTGTTAGATAGTTAAGAATTAATATTGGAGTATCAAAATACGATGATGAAAAGTTATAAATACAAGGCATTGGAGTGGAAAAGAGAACAACCTCAACGATAAAAAAACCTAAACAACTATAACATTATTAGTTATAAAAATATAATAAAAATAAAAAAGGTAAAAAATATATAAATAAGATCAATATATGTCAACACTCATTTTCGTTCGAGTGAAAAATATTGTTTCTGCTAATTTTTCAAAATAAAATAATTCTTTTTAATTTAAATATTGAATTTTGTTTCATTTTTTATTTTCGTTTTTATAGTAAAATATATAAAAACAAATATGGTTTAAATTTTTTCCTCTTTCTCATTTTAGGAAAAAAAACAAAAATAATTAAATACAAAAATATATTTACCATTTTTTTATGATTACCTTTATCTTTTATTAAGTTTTTATTTTCTTTACCGAAAATAAATATATATATATATATATATATATATATATATATATATAATATTTTACAAAAAAATATAATATATGATAACAAAAAATAGCAGAAAGACAAAAAAAAATTAAAAAGGGCAACTTCCCCCTTTTCCTTTTGTTTCAAGAAACAGTAAAAAATCCTCTCGTACGAGAGCCACCATCCTAACCACCAGTCACCACTCCAATGCCCCTGCTTTCTCTGTGCTTCAGGCCCTGTGTTGCTTCTGCCTGCACTCCTATGCCTAGCACCAGCATACCTTATTCTAACCAAAACCTCTTTTGTCCTGCAAATACATGACCAAGTCAACACTCCACCCCTGGAATGAACACGAAACATTTTGGGGTTCTTCTTTTTCAGGATGGATCCCCATAATGAAGACATTCTTCTCCTCACGCAAAGGGAAAAAGGAGACCATTCTTTCCCTCTGGCTCGAGATTAAAAACAGAATACATTGACGCACAATGGGCTCTCATCCTGAGTTCTCACACAGTAAACTCACTTCTCACATTCACAACTCTCGCACTCTCGCAAGTAAGAAAAAAAAAGAAACCTTAATGAAGGATTGGATCGAGAAAGAGTAGCAGGAGAAGGGAAGAACACAAGGTTTGTTATTTACTCACTCTTTCGATTTTACTGTTCCATTCTCAAAGTGCATCTTACACATACATATCTTGCATTCAATGTAATACTACCCTGTACCATGCATCCATCACCATTCACCAAGTAAAACAACAAATACATTGGCTAATGAAAACGATAGAAATAGTGTTTAAAACTAAAAATGGATGACAAAGCTTCCACATCTCAACCAAAATAGCACCGCCACACCAAGCCCAAAGAAACCACCACCCAACCGCGACCTCTCATTCACCTCCGAGTGTCACCCAACGTCTCTATAAACCACAGACGAGCCACCACCACTTCAAACTTCACCATCAAACCCTAGCCCCATCGATTCATCCAATACCTTAGCCATGAGCCACCAAGTCACTATAAATAGGTATGAGTAATGTCGAATCACTGCTAACAAGCCATGCTGTCACCAACGACACCTCATTCTTACCCTTTCTCCATCCCGAGTCGCGTCACCATCTTTCTCCTCACCATAAATCTGGTTCATGGTGCCTCTTATTTCTCCTCCCAAACCCGAGATTTTTCCCCTGCTTCTCTCTACTGCTACATCATCTCCATGAACCGCTGATCATTATGTGCACCCTTTACCATCAAAAACGTCAACCCTAAATTAATTTTAGGGTGTGCTAATTTCCAAAGCAACGAAAGTGAGGCAAGAGGATTGGGCTTATGCCCATTGTGTTCTAGTGGCACCATTTAGAAGGCAATTTCTTCCGCACCCCAAGAATTGCTTCCTGCACCCCCTCAAGGCATACGAATAGACCTTTATACCCCTGTTAATGAAGACAAAAGGGGTTAGGGTTTTTTGGAGATTGTGAGGTGTGATTGGAGGTGCTGCATGGTTGAGGTTGGAGATGCTGCGTGTGGGAGATTGGAGGTGTCACATGCTTGAGGTTGGAGGTGTCGCATGCTTGAATATTAGAGGTGGTGCATTCAGTGGTTGAAGATTGGAGATTGGCTGTGAACATTGGAGATTAGGAGACTTAGTAAGTGATTGAGTTTTGGTTTGAAAAATATTGTGGATTTAGGATGTTTATGTTGTATATAGGTAGATTATTGGTTGTTGGTGGTGTGGATTATGTGTGGCAATGGGTGGAGGTGCAGGGTATTGTCGAAGGGGTGCAAGTGGTTTTTCGAAAATCCTTTTTCGAGAAGAAGACGGAAAAGGATTTTCGTAACAATATTTTTCTTCAAAAATTTTGAATTTTTCGGGAAAAGATTTACGGAAGGAGTTTTCGGAAAAAGACATCTGCAACAAAGTTTCGGAAAACCCTTTTCATAAGTCATTTTTGTATTCTAGAAAACATTTTCCGAAACTGTTTTGTCCAAAATGCATTTTGGAAAATATTTTTCGTAAGTTAATTTTGAATTTCGAAAAACGTTTTCCGGAACTGTTTTGTACACCTCCAAAATGTATTGGGAAAAACGTTTTTAGTAAGTCATTTTTACACCCTCCAAAATGAATTTCGGAAAACATTTTCCGAAGACCAACACAAGGATAATTTTGGTATTTTAAAGATATGATCAGGTGCAGGAAGTAAATAAGGGGGTGAAGGAAACAATTTTCCATTTAGAATAGCAAAAGGAGAAAGGTGCTGACGTGATAATGGGCTTTGGCACAAAGTTAAATTCGGATTGTGACAAAAAAAGAGGTTGACGTGAATTTGTTTAGGTTTAATGTTTTTTTATTTTTTTATTTTTTTTCTCTCTTAATAAATAATAAAATAATATTTTTTCTCTTTCTTTGGCTTAAGTGAAGAATGAATAAAGTGAGATGGGTTACGGTGGAATTGTAATAAAAGAGAGATGATGTTGACATTGAATTAATTGAGCTTGAATGAATTGGGCAAAAGATTTTTATTTTTTTATGTGAATTAAGTAAAGGGGGCATTGATTTTGTTGAGCGGAAGTGAATGAGTGATGTTGCGAGTTGGCTTACCCTAATTTTTCTTAATTTGGTATAAATTGAATTAAGTAATGAATAGTATAAAGTAACGTGTTTGGAAAACTTCGGCTAGATTTCATAAAGCAACGTGGTTGGATGAAAACTTTGACATTTTTATTTTTCTTTCTTCATTTGTCACCGAGTGCTTAAGTTTGGTGCCACTTATTATGTTTTGACTTTTATATAAATAAATTGGCAACTTTAATCAATTGGAACAAATTTATTTTTTGGCACTTGTTTTATTATTTTATTATTATCTTTGAATATGAATTTTTAATTTTTACATAGATTTTTTTCTTTTTTTTATTTTAAAAAATAAATTTCGATTTAATACCAAATTCCACACACGTGATATTTAATTTATATATATATATATATATATATATATATATATATATATATATATATATGATTTTGTTTAGATATTCAAATGACCGCATACCTTAAGCAATACCTTATATGAATTTTTTTCTTTAAAAAAATACAAAAAATATCAAATGTTTCAAAGAGTAAAAAAGAATATAAAATTTTCAAAATATAAAAATGCCAAATTCTCAAAATATATATAAAAAAATATCAACAACAAACAAACAATTTTCTATAAAGAATTGGGTAATCCTGATTTTTCATCTCTGATGGAAATACGTAGGAGCAAGGTCAAACTTTTGTCGGGCTCAAAAATAAAAAATATATATATTTTTCTTTGTTTTTATTTGCAATTTTATCTCTTTTATGGGAAAAAATAAATATTCTGAAAAACTATACTCATTTTACTTTTTTTAATTAAAAGTATGATTTTAGGACGGGCGTTGTGGGGTTGCTAACACCTTCTCCACACGTAATCGACTCCTGAACTCGAAATTCAGTTTTGCATACCATAATATCCATTTTCGATTTTTCCATAATAGTGACTCGTTTTCTAAAATTTTTCTAAATTTTTATTATTCCTTGTTCAGATAACCGTCTCGTTCGCAATTCTGGTTGCGACAAAATATAT
>Ga0209700_107927_pt1 | contig 14313 bp, 10 predicted proteins | sample SiratroredBW_FD_187528 | JGI IMG/M metagenome (GOLD analysis project Ga0209700, IMG submission 187528) | Root nodule microbial communities of legume samples collected from California, USA - Siratro red BW (SPAdes) (version 2) | ecosystem: Host-associated > Plants > Roots > Nodule | place: USA... | reverse complement strand
ATTAATTGCATATTAAATTTATAATATATAATTAATTATATATTAATATTATAATATATAATCAATTATATATATTTTATATTATAAACTTAACATATAATAATTATAAATTAAGTTTATAATATTATTATAATATATTATATAATTAAATTATTATTTTTATAAATTTATTTTAATTATTATAATTATAATTTTATTATTATTATTTTTATAATATTATTAAAGTTATTATTGTTAATAAAAGTTTATGGTAAATATTTACAAATTGTTGTTCATTTGTAGGTACAGTAAATTCTTTTTTCTCATTTTTTATGTTTTATTAATGTTTTAATTTTCGATTTTCTAATTTTTTCTTCTTTTCATCCGTTGTAGCAACTTCATCAACTACTCTAAACTAAAAAAATCTTACAAGAAAAAATCACATAAGAAGACGTAAAAAAATCTTACAAGAAAAATCACATAAGAAGATCTCTCAAAGATCGTATCAAAACTTTCTTATGCCAATAATTTTTTTAAAACGATAATTTGTCACATTTGCATAGTTCATTAATCTCGTACGATCTTGACTATTAGTTAAAATAAGTTGAAAGTAATTTAACCTAGGCCTAATAAGTTAAGTTGATTATTAGAATAACTCTTCAAGCATAAGCTTGCATTCAACACTTACTTTTCTACATTTTATTTTATGAATTATATCTATCTTTTACTATTCGCATTTGTTTCTACTATCTTTATAATGCATTTTTCTGTGCACACATTTTTTTGGGCCATCAGCCCAATTATTGTTATTTGTATCTTTCACACCTTATCATATAATAGTGGGCTTTGGCTCAAATTTCTATTTGCATTCTCCTCTCTTTGTTGGTCCAAATTTTACTAACCACACTTTTCATGCATTTTTATTGGGTCGGGTTCATTTTTTTATCTTCATATTCTCTCATTTACTTCATACACTCTCTCGCAGTTGGGATTGAATTTAATTATGTAATCAAAACGTTTTTTTTTTAAATTGATTAAAAAATAAATAGTTTTATTAGGAGTTAGTGGTATGTATCATTTAAGTTTAATTAATTAATTAAAAAAACAATTTTTGGTTTATTGAAATGCATTTTCAGTTGGTAGGGAAAAAAACAAAAGGTTGTTTTTAATGATTGGGTTTCGGTTGAACGGTTGGTGGCAATCAAGAACAAAACGTTATGCAGTCGAATGGTCAAAAATTAGGTTTAAAAAGGGTTCATCACAATATTTTTTGGATTACACACGGTGAATACACATAAACAAAAAAAAATCATAGAGAGGAGAGCGGAATTTACATAGACAATTACAGAAACATCTACACAGAGAGAATTCAGAAGAAAGAAAAGGTTCAAAAGCAAGAATACCAAAAGTGAAAAGGGAAAAGCATTACAGAGGCAAAGGAATTACAATTGGAAGAATCAAGCTTCAATTGGTATGTGAAGATTTTCCGCCTATGCATGTATGTGTATCTCTATGTTTTGTTTTTTGTTCTGTGTTTGGTGTTTTCATCCAATGCTAATGTCATTTCGGTTTATCCTTATAAATATGAACATAGTGAACAGTTAATTCCAGAAATCGTATGCAAGTTGAAACTAATTGTATGCAATAGTGTTTAGAACTTGCCAATTCTTAGAATTTAGAAACATTGCGTCGATGTTATGATTATGCAGAAGCAATCGCTGCCTCGGGCACAATATTGAATTCTTTTGTTATCCTCTTTCTTAATTCTAAAAACTGAAGCCCAGTAGCTCCTGTTATAACCACCTCCACGAGCGTTACCGCCCTTTTCCTCTGTGCACCACTTTGCCTATCACCAAACCCTGTATCATTAAATAGACAACTAACAATAGTAAACAACATCTCACAAGAACAAAGAATAAAAAAAAGGGAAAAGAAGGAATAAGGTTCGTCGTCACTGCGCTCCATCACGTCTTGCCGCAGAACTCCAACCTTAGCGTTGTCGCTCGCCGTCGCATCTCCGTCATGAGCGTCATCTCGGTGTCACCACCTTCGTCCACAACCACCTCCATCACACCTTTCCCCTGGCTATCTCCAAGTTCAACTTCCAATCATCGTCGCAAGCCACCGTCTCTATTACTAAGTTGTCATCCTCATCCGCAGCGCAAAGCCATTGTCAAAACCATCTTTAAAACTCTCACCATCATTGTCGTGTTGTTTTCGCCGTCACCACGTAGTCGCCGATGACTACCGCCATTTCTCTTTGCTCATCCGCGCTAATCTTAGCTCTAATTAGGGTTCAAAAGAAGACTTTAGAGAGTGATGTGTTTAATCTAAAACCTAAAAGATCGAATAAGGCACGACTGATGCTAGCGATTGGGCTTGGCCCAACCATTTCTATTCTAATTTGGCACTAAATGAAGAATAAAATTAGCAAATGGGATTGGAAAAGAGAATGAGCAATGAGAAAGCAAAGGCAATAAGAAGGGTGTTGGGCTTAGCAAATCTTGGTTTTAGTTTGGCATTAGGTGGAAATAAAAAGAGTGAATGAATTAGAAAAAGCACTATCATGTGGCTGGGGTAACTAGGTCCAATTCATTCTTGTTGTTTACACCAAATGAAAACAAAGAATGGAAGAAAAATAATGAGGCAGTGTGAAGTAAATAGCAGTCTGGGCTCAGTCCATCTCCTTCTGATGTAAAAAAAGGGGCAAAACGAATTTGAATTAGAAAGGGAGCCCAATTTGAGTTATGCATCGATCCATTGCCATTTTTACTTTCTTTCGATTGAATACTCAATGTCTTAGTTAGGAATGATTGTTGATCCAAACAAACTCAGTTGTTTAGCCATGAGCAGTTGAGATACAAAGAATACTTAATTTATATTTTTTGTAGCATTAATCCGTCTACTAGAATTTAATCATGTTGATCAAGAATTGTATGTAGTCTTGGTTAATAGACAAACCAATATTAAAGAGTTAACTTTTTTACTATTAACTCTTTCGATTGCATATTATTAATCTATCGTATAACATTTGAATAATATTTTTCTTAAACAAGATTTGAAAAAGGATATTTTGACAGCGAATACACTAGTAGAAAAAACACATTCTACATCAGTTTTAGAATACATTTGAAATCGGTTTTAGAACCGATGTTGATACAAGCGATGTAAAAAGTTTAGGACTTTCTACATCGGCTATTAAACTGGTGTACTATGTTCGAATACTACATCAGTTGATAAATCACTAACGTAAAATATCAATCCAAAGTACCCTTTGGATGTTAAAAAATAGGCATTTGGGAAGAGATACTACATTGGTTAAGAGCCACAATTGATGTAGTATCCCATTTAATTTGAACCAAAATGAGGTGCTGGAGGAGATACTACATCGGTTGTGGATTCCATCCGACGTAGTATCTCATTCAATTTTCTCACTGAGGCAACGTCAGTTCCCTAGACAACTGATGTAATAGGTGGATACTACATCGATTATACCAGCAACCCATTAGTATCTTCTACACTGGAAAAATTTTGGGAGTGACACATATTACATCGGTAGTGGCATTAACCGACATAATGTGTGCTTTTGTTATATTGATTAAGTTCATAATCAATGTAATATATGACATTTTTTTTAAAGTTAATCTTGATTTAGTGTTATTCCTTGTACCTGCATAAATTTTCCTAAAACCAGAATTTCAGCCAGAATGCAATTAATATTCACATTCAACAACAACTACAAGACATAGTATTTAAACCAAAACTAAAACATATGTAAATATAATCAAGTTAACATCAATATTATTTACAATGTCAAAACTAACAATCTATATATGTAATCTAACCCTATATATCAGTTATGATTTCTAACATCAATATTATTTACAATGTCAAAACTAACAATATAATATATGTACATCTAACACTATACATTATCACTTATATTTCTAATTGTAATAAAGTATATTTCCCGTTCCGTGCGAATTTCTTCTATTGTTTAATTGTATAATGACTCGTTATCTGAAAAAAACTAAAATAGGAAAATAATATTATTACTTATCATCATATGGAACTTTAAGATCATTGTATATTTTGAACATTTTCATACATGCTCTCAAGATTCAGCGATATAGACACAAACTATGGTCCTCATCCAATGTATCACATAGTATACACATTCAAAACTTCCTTGTTGCTTGTTGCACTAGAATTTCAGCAAAGTTAAATCATTAAACAAGTGGAATACAAATTAAATAGTTTCAATGAAGAACTAAATACCTTAGGAAATATCCAATGTAGGTTATGTGATGAGGATGTATATTTCCCGCTAAGTACATTACAAACATTAATTGCATTAGAAAAGAGATGATTAGTAACTTACATTATATTATACAAACAACAGTAATGTATTATTTGTTAATCAAATCATAGCCTTATACTACTGTCTTCATATCTGAACTTGGCTTGCGATGCAATGAACAAAACCAGACCATAGTGTTGTCTGCAAGACAGATAAGCATCAGATGCCAATGGAACCTAAAACAACCAATTCATTACTTATGTTCTCTGAATTACTTAATATGTAAATGTAAAGATGTGTAACTTACACATCATAACATGAGCCAAGTAAATCCTCTTTTTGGATTCTTGAATCCATCTTTTTATATAAGTTTGGCACTTCATTTCTTTATTTCCAAACTTCTGTATGCTTTGTAGCTCAAGGAATTCATAAATATCAGGATTCCCCGTGTTGTAAATTAATTGATTTATGTACCTACATTGTTAATATCAATATCAGTAAAAAAGCTTCACGAAACATATTTCATCAAATAGCATGTAAATATGTGTACATTTAAAGTATACTTATATCATCCATAACTAATTGACTGCAATGGTGAACAACTGATTTCCCTGGATGATTTCAAAGACATCTTGCATGGCTATGTACAATGGTATACCACCATTGTCCACACCAAAGGTTATTTCATCCTAAGGAATGACACAAGCTGACTCAAATAAATCATGGGAAACCTTAACCAACTCCTGAATTGGATTCACATTTGACTGGAAAGGCTGAGACTCAAGACTTAAATCACCAACAATTGGTGATTTTTCTTTCCTCTCACAATCCTACATGCAAGATAACAAAATCTATCAATTTAAATAACATTAAGTATTAATTTAAATAACATTAAGAGAAATTAGGACAATATACGTAATGGTTTTTTGAAATGGCCTTAAGGAGATGTGTACGCCACACAATAAATGTCCCAAGTGCCTCCTCCACTAATATAACCTCTGATGTGGGCATTAGCACCTCAACAGTTTCATGTCTAACTTCTTTAATGACCATTCTAGCAAAATCATCGTGAAATGGCACAGTGTGGATCATCGAAGCTACAGGGTATACTCCCTCAATTGCCATCAGATGAGGAGGATCTCCTCCAACATACAAATTACACCGATAGGAAATATGAATGTCTATGTCCTCCTCCTCGTCCATAACAGCACAACTCCCATTTGTGTTAACTCTTCCATGTGTAGGTACTACATCTTGTTGTAGAGTGTAAGGATTAAAAAAATCATTTTAACAAAAACCACTTTCTCTCTAAACAACGGAACCCTATATTGTCTCTACTCTCTCTCTCTCTCAAAAATCTGGTTTTCCTCCTGCTTCAGATTGAAGATCCCTCATCCAATTCCTGGTGTAAGGTAGAACAAGTTTAGCAAATCACCATTTGGTTTAGGTAAGTACCAGTTTTGCCCTGTTCTTGAGAGATTTATGGTTTTCCTAAAAAAGAAAAAAAAATTGTGTGCACTTTCTTGTATGTAGTCTTAGACGCATAAAGAATTATCCTTGTTTGTTTTAGATCCTTATTTATTTTAGATCCTATGGGTAGGTTCAAATCATTGATCAGAACTGTATCTTGCACGTTGAGTTATCCTTGTAAGCGGTAGCTTTGAGTCTTTTTCCTTTTAGATAGGTAAGGGTAGCTAAACTGATATGCCTGTGTAGATACCAAGTTTTATGTTCAGATTGAGATCTTAAGATTTGATAAATGAATGTGAATGTTCTTGAGAAAAAAATGTGTACTTTTCGTTTGGCAGGTCTGGATTGATTTTGAATGTGAAATAACTGGAATTGATTGATTGATGTTTGTAGTTTTAGTTTGATTGTAGTATTAGAAGTTGGTAATGTGAATGTATGCAAATTTATTTCATGGCTTGAGGGCTGATTGTTTCATCTATATGTATATAGGTAAATGACCGTAACTATTAAGAAAATGGAATCTTGAATGTGTTTAGACAGTAATATAGTATTTGCTTTAATTTGATTAGCTAGGATCTAGAATTGATTTTGAAAGTATGTAAGTATTATGAGTTACCACATTGAGTTCATGACTTGTTTTGGAGAGGAATGAATTTTTGAAGGAAACTTATTAATAGTTTGATAAAAATGATTAGTTAAAGTTGAATATGATTGTGAATTAAGGAAAGTAAGAAATTAATTGGATGGTAAATTGAGTGAGCACAAGATGTTCCGAATTATGCAATTGCGTCAGGCTCAATTCTTGAGAGGGTGCTATTGGGTTTGAGTAGTGTCGAATGCCACTTCTTGGACTGGGCACAAGACAGAGTACTGCTTTGAGTTTTTAATATATTTTTTTTTATGTTGATAATATTTTCATTGTATAACAACATGTATGAGTAGTAAATTGTGATTTTGATGTGTTCGTAACTGTTGTGGAATAACATTCTACACTTAATATTTTTAGGAAAGAAAAACTGAGTAAGAATAATATAAGAAGTGCATTGTTTGAGGATTTATAAAGAAGATATCCTGACTCTAATGGTACCTTATAATCACATAGAAGAAGGGTACCAGGTGGTGAGATTTGAAGGAGGTCTATTTAACCAAAACTACAGTTTGAAAGAGCTGGTCAAGATAGAATATGTGAAGCTTGGCAAAAAGGGAAACAAACTAAAAATGTTTTCAAATCCAAAAAATTTGTTTCCACTACTAGACCCCTTGAGATGCTTTACATGGATCTATTTGGTAATGCATTTTCTATGGGCCATTCTCTTCAAATGATTTGCTTTTAGCCTAAATCTCCTTCATTTAATTCCTTCATCAGCCCATATCAAATTAAGAATGTGATTAGACTTCATATCAATCTTAGACTTTGTTTGTGCAGTCCAAATGTCTTGAATCAGCCCAATCAATGCCTCTTTCAGTTTTTGGGCCCTTGACCTGGTGATTGGTCCACTTGGAATTTGCAAAGCATCATTTGAATTATTTATTTGTGCAGGTGCTTGAGGTTGGTTAAACTTCAGCTCTTGGTTCACATCACATAATGCCCTTGATGTGTAAGGAATGTCGTTTTCTTAACGTCATCTTCTTGCATTCTTATTTGATGATAACCAGCCTTCAAATCGATTTTGGAAAAATAGCCTGCACCATACAATTCATCCAACAACTCCTCAATAACTGGTATCAGAAACTTATCTGGTATGGTGGCCTTGTTCAATGCCCTATAGTCCACACAAAACCTCCAGCTCCCATCTTTTTTCTTGACCAGAATAACTGGGCTCGAAAAAGGGTTGTTGCTGGATCATATGATTCCCGCCTTTAACATCTCCCAAACCTGTTTCTCAATCTCAGTTTTCAGCACATGAGGATATTTGTAGGGCCTTACATTTACGACTTCCACTCCCTCCTTCAGTGGAATTTTATGACCCACGGTTCTCCTTGGTGGTAATTCTACGGGTTCTGCAAACACCCCTTGACTATCTTGGATAATCTTTTCCAATTCCTCTTTTTGTTCCCATGTTAATTCTTCACCTCTAGCTTCCTTTTCACCCAATTTCTCCCTCTCAATGTTCCAACATATAGATAGCACAAAAATATCCTTTTCTTTCCTCAAAGATTGCGGATCCACCATCTTCTTTGATAAGGAAGGATCTCCTCTTATGTATATCATTCGGCCTTGATCCATAAAACTCATGGACAAATTTTTCCAATTTAGTCTCACATCACCCAACTTTGCTAACCAAGCCACCCCCAAAATCACATCTATGCCTCCCAATTCAAGCAAGGAAAAGGTTTCCTTAACGATGAAGCCCTCCAACTCCACTTCTATTTCACGACAACACCCCTCCGTCTACTTTCTATGACCATCTCCTAACTTAACTTTGTAAGTAGGAGTATACTCCTTTGGTATTCCCAGGGCACATACCAAAGCTGTGGATATGAAATTGTGACTCGCCCCGCTGTTTATCAATACCATGATTTTTCTTCCTCTCACTTCTCCTCGTAACTTCATCGTTTGCGGAGGAGTTAAACCACTCGTGGATAGCACTGATAGATTCATGACTAGCTCTCGATTTCCCAGATCACTCCTCTCACCTTGTTCATCATCTTCACATTCCCGCCACTGTTGTTCCTTAGTTTCCTCTTCTTCCTCATTTTCCCCACAGATGACTACCCTCAAATTCTTGTCGGGGCACCTATGCCAATAACTGTATGCCCCTCCGCAATGAAAGCATTGCCCCTCTTCCCTTCTCTTCACGTATTCTGGATAGGGGAGCGTTCGTGATCCTCTATTTCTCCATCCTTCTCCCATTCCCGTTCTCATCTCCTTGGACCCGCCTCCTGGATCTCTTCTTGCACTATTCCCTCCATTTGACTCCACGTAACTCTACACTCCCTTAGAGCCCTCTATTTTTGCTATCACGTCGGCCCCACTATGATAATGTGTTTGCGCAATCTCCATGACTCTCTTTCTTCATCATGTCCTCCTCTCCAAAATAAAGTGCAATCTCCATGACTCTCATAAACTCCGTAGGATCGTGTGGTCGTATTTGATTACGGATCTTGGCTTGCTAGATCAATAATTCGAATTCTTGAATGAATTCCTCCACGCTTCCCTTTTACTTTATTTTTGCCAATTTTTCAAACACCGAAGTTCTTTCTTTCCCTCCATACCTTCGAAACAACACTTCTTTGAAATCATTCCATGAAGGATTTAATGTCACTTGTCTCCAAAAGTTGAACCAGTGGTTCACGCTTCCCTCTATGCTAATAAAGGCAATCTTTAGCTTTTCTTTGTTGGCTACGTTCTGTATCTTAAAAAATTTCTCAGCTCTCGCCACCCATCCGTGGGGTCTACACCTTCAAACGTTGGGAGCTCAATCCTTCTTGTCCATGACTTCAACTCTCCTTCACCCACAAATCTTTCTTCATTCCTCGCCCTTAATTCCCTCTCTACATCATCATTTACTGAATTTTCTCTTCCCTCGGAATTCTAGTCACTTTTCTCGAATTCTTTCAACATTTCTTTCATCTCGCGTACGTCCATCATCACCTCCTTTATCGCTGTTATATCATCTTTCATTTTTGCAATCGTCTTGTTGCTTTCGTTGGCCCATCTCTCTATAACTCCCATTCATTGTTCCATATCTCTCGGTCGACGTATCCGGCAGGTCAGACCAATTGTTACTTTGCCAGGTTCGCTATCCCCTCCCAAACTGATTTAAATTAGTGGTATTACAGAAAATAGAGAACTTTTTATTGAATGGGTTCTCAATACATGCAAAACAAAGGAATGACAATTCCTTTCACACAAAATATGAATCTGTCAAACTACAAAGCAAATTCTCAATGCCCCTCTAACAGCTCCAGGGTTGGATTTATATGGGGTCCAACCCCTCACAATACTTTTAACTGTTACTAACACCCTTAATGGTCTTCTCCCGTACCCCTCCTCCTCTCATAAACTCTCCAAATTCTCTCTGGACTCTGTTTGACTAATTCATTTTGCTCTACAGGTCTAAGATATAGGATTTTTATGACTCGAAGAAACTCATTAATGATCTAATAGCGAATTAAGGAACTCAAAATTGCAAATTAAAAATCACACAAAAGCTCACTCTATGACACAATACATCAAACACATCTGCTCATAATTTTCTGCATAAGCATTTGCACAAACACCTAATCTACAAGTATAAACCTAAGGAGTTTATGACAATTTGGAACCATACATGACTTTGACATATACTATAGATCATAAAATTGAAAGCTAGGACACAAATGAACAATTTGAATCGATTAAAATCAAGGAAGACACAAGAAATGTCTAAAACAGTTTGCAGCACATACAAGAACACCTAAACAATGTATTTTTAGAAGGTTCAAGAAGATTGATGTGTTTTGAACCGTTTAAATTCAACGAAAACACTTTCAATTGGTGGAAAACATTCAAGACATGTAAAAAAAGGATGTAAACAACACAAAAAGTGGAAACAAAACAAAAATGAATCAAAATCTTAGCTCTTGAAGACTAGAGCTCTAGATACCAAATGATGGAGAGGCTCCTTGGTGCTTTAGCTTCTAGCTCACGCTCCAATAGATGTAGAACATGTTCAAGCCTTGTGAACCAAACAAAATGCATGGACGGAGCTCCTCATGATGCGGAAGCAATGACTATGGAAGGAATCACCATGGAAGGAAGCGTGAAGGTGAAGATAGGTTGCGGTTTTTGTGAAGTAGGTGGTGAAAGCCTTGAAGGAGGTTAGGCCAAACTTCAAGAGAGAGCTTCTAGCTTCTAGGAGAAGAAACTCAATGGGAAACTTGATCAAATGTGCAGAAATTTCAGCAGTATTCCATTACTCAAATCAAGCTCACAATAGAAGCTCCTAAGCCTCTTATTTGTAGAAGAAAAGATGAACTAGAAGCTTACCTAGTAGGCTATAGGTATTGTGTAGAAGAAGCTAGGGTTAGAAATCCTAATTTGTCTAGCAAGGTTCCTTGATAACATGTAGGAGAAGCTAGGGTTAGAAACCCTAACTTATACCACACACTAGGGTCAGGGTAACCTAGCGTGTGGAGCAAGCCACTCCATCATCCAATGAAAATGTGCCACTTGTCAAGTGTTATAGGTGCCTTTACAAACCCTAAGGCACCTAGGGTTATTTACAAAAATCAAATTTTCCTATTCTAAATTTTACAATTTATTCACAAAAGATCTTCAAGGCTCAGAATAGTTAGCATTTTAATATGCGCAGGTGCCTTTGACTCTTCACTGGTATTAAGATGTTCGAATATAGCTCTGGTGATTGGACCTTGCCTGAGTCATCCTCCATCACTCTCTCATGAAGGTTGGCTTAACCACCTACCTTGAGGAATTCCATCTTTGCTTTGCTCGGTGCAAAAGCCTCTTCCTACCAAGTGTAGCTTGCGCAAGAAGCCATAAACACCTAGGAGCACCTTTATCACTAGGTGCTTCTCCACCGTCTAATGAGATAGTGCCATGTGTCATTACTATATGAGGCGTTTCTTAACCCTAACCTAGGTGCCTTTCTAACCCTAAGGCATATAGGGTTCATTTTTACAAAGAAGAAATTTCCTATACTATTTTTATAATTTTACAAGAGACTCCTCCTTAGCTTCAAGGTATTTGACCATGGACCTTGTGATTGGGCCTTGCTTGGGCCTTCTTCCATCATAAGTGAAACTGATATCCAGACTTGGTAAGAAAAATAAATCAATTTATTTTTCAATACAGTTGATGATGGAAGAAGGCTCAGGCAAGGTCTAATCACCAGAGCTATGGTTAGACACCATCAAGCCAGTGAAGAGTCAGAGGCACTTGTGCAGATCAAAATGTTGACTATTCTGAGCTTTGAGGATCTATTGATAAAATAGAATAGGGAAATTTGATTTTTGTAAATAACCCTAGGTGTCTTAGGGTTTGTAAAGGCACCTAGGTTAGGGTTTTTAGTAGCGGCTTGAACACATAACATGTGGCGCATTTCCATTGAAGGAGAGTATGGCGTTAGGGTATGGAGTAGCTTGCTCCACACACTAGGTTACCCTAACCCCGAACGTGTGGTGCAAGTTAGGATTTCTAACCCTAGCGTCTCCTACACGCTACTTAGCTAACTTACTAGGGAAGCTACTAGCTCATTCCTTCTTCTACATAAGAGGTTTAGGAACCTCTCTTGTAAGCTTGATTTTCCATAATGAAATGTTGTTGAATTTTTTGCACATTGATCAAGTTTCCTGTTGAGTTTCTTCTCCAAGAAGCTAGAGACTCATTCTTCAAGGTTGGCCTAACCTCCTTCAAGGCTTTCCTTCACCATAACCACCATTTCAACTTCCTTCCATGCCACTTTCCACGGTGCTTCTTTCCTTCTCCATTGCTTCCGCTTCTTGAGAAGCTCCTTCCATGGACTTTGTTTGGTGCAACAAGGCTTGTGCTTACGGTACATCACTTGGAGCGTGGTCAATAAGTTATAACACCTAGGAGCATCTCCATCAGTTGATTGATTTTTGGTAAGACTACATTGTATAATAAATTCAACCAACTTATTCAAAAAATAGTCAGATTCTACTATCACATTTTTTGTTTTTCATATTAAATTGAAGAAACCCCCCACACACTAGATTGTCTTCATCAAATAGGGGAAGATTGTTAGAAATCTCACATATTTGGTATTTGATTAAGTCAAACAAAAAGCAAAATTAGTCAAAGTGACGACAAAGAAGAGATGAAGGCTTTGTCCTAGCTTAGTGTGAATGTGTCTGTGTAAGCTGATGGAATCAAGTGCAGACATTCATATATTAGTGGGTGCATTCAAGAAATATTAAGAAAGTTAATTAAAACTGATTTCGAAAAATAAATTTTGAAGAATCTCTCTTAAGTAAAATAAATCAATTGAACAAAGTGTTAAATTGATTGATTTGTACTAACTAATAGATATAACAAGTAACTATTTTTTAAATTTGTTGTAAAACAAAAAGGAACAATTTTAAATACACTTGTTCTGAACATTTTGAAATATACGAAAGAGAAAACAGAATACACAAAGAGAGAAATATACTACTACTGTGAAATTTCGAGAAAGAGAGCAAGAATTGTTTTCAAGAGGATCTTCGATGAAAAAAACTTTCAAAAAGGAGTTCTTGGTGTGCTTTCACTGCTTTTTGACATTCTGCACTGTTCACATCATCTTCAAGAATAGGGAAGATTCCTGCAATTAATCATTGAACCCATGTTGTTTCAAATGGATTGCAGGAATCTTTTAGTATTACATAACTCATTCAATTAGTTGTTTTCTATACTGCTATAAGGAATTATAGCTTTGCTGATGTGTGTGTGTGTGTGTGAGCAATAAATCTGGTTTGCAGGGTGTAGAAGAAGAAGGTTACTACATGTGTTTTGTAATTCTTGCAAGGTGCAAGAAAGTGTCTTGATTGTATAGGATTTACAATTAAGTGTGATTAGCGAAATTTCTTTGCTTGTTGGCAAAGAAGACTAAATGTAACCTTTGAGGAAGGGTGAACCAGTATAAATCTTACGTGTTTGATCTCTCTCTCTCATCTTGATTCGTGACTGATTTGTTGCATAATTGTATCTTTTGTGTAAAAATAAATCAATTATTTTTGCAGTCATTCAATTTAATTTTTCATATTCAACATACTGCATATTGGTTATTAAATCTGGGTATTATGCATACTGCGTTCATTGAACTGTCTATTTGAGTTCAACAGATTTCTTTTGCTTTTCATACTGTACACATTGATTTCTATAGGATTTTATTAACTTTGGTGACTTATAGTTTATTTTCAAAAAATCAATTGATTAACTCTATATCTCATTCGATTGTTTCTCTTCCAGTAAAAATTTTAAAAAATTCACATTCATTGTTTTGCTTATTGATGTGAACCCGGTTAGAAATAAACCCCAGAACCCACAACAAAGAGTAGTTGAATGCCCCAAGATCCCTAAGTATTCAGATTTAGGATGATATACTCAGAACCCTTGTCTTGCAGAAAAGAAAACGCAGCAAAGACCCTAAAGTATGGTAGACGCCACAAGGATGATCAGCCCTTGATAAGTTGCAAGTCCAAAAGAAGAACTCAAGAGAGAAACTCTCACTTCTGAAATTTTCAGGTTCAAATTCGTATTTCCCATTCAAAGTTGCTGTTTACATGGGTTTCTTTACTTAAGTAGACCTTTGAGCTTCTGAAAAGCTAACCTAACTCTTCAACAGCCTAGAAGCCTCCAAATTTAATGCAGCAGCAGCTTTTTGGCACACTTTTAGATGACTAATTATTACATCAAATGAGAAAACGAAAAACACAATTTACTAAGCATGACTACTCTAAGCCCTATAGAAAATTAATCAAAATACATCAAAACAAAAAATTTAAAATATGCCCACAAAATAATGGGTGACTCTTCAGATTTTAACCTAAGCCCAAAATAGCCCATTTACACTTAAACTAAATTTGGAGATGCATTTTCTATGGGCCCTTCTCTTCAAATG
>Ga0209700_107926_pt1 | contig 14319 bp, 10 predicted proteins | sample SiratroredBW_FD_187528 | JGI IMG/M metagenome (GOLD analysis project Ga0209700, IMG submission 187528) | Root nodule microbial communities of legume samples collected from California, USA - Siratro red BW (SPAdes) (version 2) | ecosystem: Host-associated > Plants > Roots > Nodule | place: USA... | reverse complement strand
TCGTGTGTCAGAAGTTCAAAACTCGATCAAAGAGTTGTATGATCTTTGGTGTGGCCAAAAGAGTGAGTCTGGCTATGTCTTGGTGGAGCTGAAGCAATGGTTTTCTCACCTGGCATTCAACATGGTTTTTCGAATGGTCGTTGGGAAGAGATATTTTGGTAGTGAAAACTTGGACGATGAGAAAGCACAGAGATGTGTGAAGGCTGTGGAGGAATTCCTGCGTCTGTTGGGGGTGTTCACAGTGGGATATGCTATTCCTTGGTTGAGATGGTTGGATTTTGGAGGTCACGAGAAGGCAATGAAAGAAACTGCAAAAGATTTGGATAGTGTTATAGGTGAGGAGTTAAAGGAACATAGAGAAAGGAAGGGTTTGGGTGAGAAGGTTGATGAAGTACAAGATTTCATGGATGTGATGATTTCATTGCTTGATGGAAAAACTATTGATGGGGTTGATGCAGATACCATGATCAAATCCACTATACTGGTATGTTTTTCTTTCATCAAGCACCATACTGGTATGTATGTTTAATATATGTTTCATTTACACCTTATAATGCTTTTAAAATGTGAAACTTCAACAAAATTAAACATATAAATACAACATAGTTAATCTAATTAAATTTTAAATATTTCCTCAGGAACTTACCTTAGATATAAAGATATATATTTTACTTCGTCGGTTTACCATCAGTGGTATGAAAATCGGTGTTAAAATATAAGTTGACACTTTTGTTAATATGTAAAAACATTACAAAATACCAATTTCTCTTAGAACTACAGTTTCTTTCTCTCGCACAATCAATCTCCTTCCGGTGGTGTTACACCACCACTGTTCCTTTCCACACACATTTAACACCAACACCAATACGTATTATTATTTTATTAATATTAATATTTTATTAATCAAAACAAGTGTCAAATGAAGGTGAAAATAACGTTTTCCATCTTTTTTTTTCTTTGCCTTATTCTCTCACACAACCAAGTCTGAGATAAATATCACTGTCACAGAATCTGAGATAGAGATCTGAGATTTTTTCTGCTGCAGTGACGGATATATGAATATTGTGCGTGGTAGAAAGGATATTGTGAGGTTGGAAATGGAAATATTGGTGGTGGAAGGACATTTGGTGTAAATAGAATGAAATCAATGGACCACTTCAATATATATCACTGTCACAGAATTTCTTTTCTAATTTTTCTACTTCGATTTTGTTTTTGTGAAGAATAATGAGATTTTGAAGAGAAAAAAAAAACCTGTAAATTCTACATCAACAATTTAGAATGCTTTACTTTTTACATAGTAGAAAGATACAATGATTATCAGCTGATGCAAGTATTCTCTACTAGTGATAAAGTAGTGTAAATTATATATAATAACCGATATTATGTAAATTAGTGAGAATTTGATAAGGGAAACACGATAGTAATGCTTAAGATGATTTTGTATGTAAAATAAATTCTTCTCTCATATGGATTTAGGGTGTGTTATCATGTTTTTCATAAACATTTATGAGAGCGGAAAATAAATAAAATTAAATAATTTTTTAAAATTAAAATTAACTTTAACCTAACTTATTTTTAGTAATAAGTTTTCTAACCATAACTTTTGACATCTTCATTTGATATATTTATTTTGGATAACTTATTTGATTTGCAGGCACTAATTTCAGGAGGAACTGGAACAAGTCATACACTTTTTATATGGATAATATCTTTGATTTTAAAAAATCCTTTAGTATTGAAGAAAATAAAAGCTGAACTAGACATTCATGTTAGAAAAAAAAAATCCATAAGTGAGTGTGATATAAGTAATTTAATATACCTTCAAGCCGTAGTTAAAGAAACTTTGAGACTATATCCTCCTTGTCCTCTTTTGACACCTCGTGAATTAAGAGAGAATTGTACTTTAAGTGGTTATAATGTAAAAAAAAGAACTCGTCTAATCTCAAATCTTTGGAAGATTCACACCGATAGTAATGTTTGGGAAGATCCATTAAAGTTCAAACCAGAAAGATTTCTTACAACTCACAAAGATATTGACATCAGAGGTTATGATTTTGAGTTATTACCATTTGGAAGTGGTAGAAGAATTTGTCCAGGAATATATTTTAGCCTTCAAATGGTGCATCTCACTCTTGCTAGTGTTTTGCATTCTTTTGATATTTTAAGTTCACCACCTAATCGTATTGACATGACCGAAATCTTTGGATCAACCAATAACAAAGCCACTCCACTTAACATTCATATTAAACCACGTTTATCTTTTAGTTGTTATGAAAACAACTTATCCTTACACTAGCTACATGATGACATTTAGTTGTTATGAAAACAACTTATCCTTACACTAACTACATGATGACATTGTATTTTGTTCAAAGTACTTTTTTTCCCTTACTAAATTCGAAGTACTTGCTTTCTTTATAGTTTCCCTTATAAATTATTTTAAAATTTAAAATGATGTATACTTACTCTCTTTCTATTTTTGGTTCAAAGTATTTGCTATTTGTAATTTATCTTTGTAATTTCAACTCTTTTTCTCACAAACTCTTGGACTATAAAAAATTGGGTTCAAAGTAAATAAAAATATAAAAGCTAATTGTTACCGATGAAAGAAAAAAAATGACAAATACTAATAATAATGATTCTATAAAATAATGAAGTTTAGTTTTCATAAACTTTTAAAAACGAAACGAAAGCTGAAAATGATAACAAAAAAAAATCAAGTGTTAGGAATGATAATTTTCAGAACATGTTAGGGTGTTCTCACCATCAATTCGAGGAAAGTAATATCAGTGGGACCATAAACTTTCTTCATCACAAATCAATTCAAACACATCACAATATCATCCTCTTTAATCTTCTAAAATTCATACTCTTGAGAGTTAATCAACGCATACAAATCTAGGCGTAATTAATGGAGAAAGGGATGCCCTTCAACTTTTTATTCTGCACCCAGGTAGCAAAAGGACAAAATAATTTAAAAAATTACTATAAACTCGATATAAAACATTTTATTTTTTGTTTATTGTTTATGTAAAATTAGGTCTTCAAAATTCAACATGTATCAATTTAGATTCTAGAAAATATTAGTAATAGATATTGTTTCTTTGAAATATTAATTAAAAAAGCATTTTAAAATGAACCAGAAGAAATAGAAAAATTCAAAAATACTAGGAAAAACATATAAACGGAAAACAGAGTCAAAAATCCCATCACTGAAAATATCATTTTCAAACTTAAACATATCCTTAATGTAAGAACGTAATATAACATATCCTGATTATAAAAGTTTTAATCGAATTATTCATGCAAATGTTGTAGATAAAGATAGAGGATCAACAGATCAACCAAAAGATATTAATTTTACTTAAGAAAAATATAAGTCCTACGCTTAATAAACCAATAGTTTGGATCCCTCTCATATCGGTTTCATATCCACCTGTATGTTAGACTTGAAGAATTTATGTATAGCTTTCTTTCATAATCACATCACTTTGGATTATAGACTTTGAAGCAAACTGATCACGTTGTTTCAACATATTTTTATTTATTCAATTTGAAAAATATTAAACCATTACTATTAAGTTACCAAACATCAAACTATTACCTCTCAAACTGGAACTGTGAAATTAATTTATACTTTTTGGTTTCATGATGTTCTTTACATTCATCTTTCAATTTGAATATTATTTTTGTGTCAAAATTAATCAACAAGAATGATTTCACTATTTTCTTTTATCCTAATTTTTGTATTATATAGGAAAACAATTTCAAGAAGACAATTGATATAGTTAAGACTACATGTGATCTTTTATCTTTTTACTTCTCAGAACAATATTTGTAAATCTTTAAATTCTGTCTTGATTCAACTTGTTTGTGGTGTTTCTGACATTGATATTTGACATTGTCATACTACTCATATTTCATATGACTAAATAAATGTTATGAGAAAAAATTATTCTAACAAATAATGTAAAAAATGTGTTATGTGATCAAGTTTATTAAGTATTTTTATTTTTCTAGTTTTTTATAAATTGGCTTTTGTGTGAATGCTTTGTAATTCATTTTTGAATATAATCAATAGTTTTTTAGCTTTTCTTTTCTTAGTTATCTTCTTTCGGTTTCCTTATCCTTTTGTGACATGGTAAAACAAGAAAGAAAATCTATAAAAATGTTTGAAATCATTGGCATAGTTCCAAAAGTTATGCTCATTTACAAACAATAACTCTTCCATTTGTTTCAACACCCATCTGTAAAGGTTTTGTTTTCGGTGTGAAAAAATTCAACTATATACGCTTATTATTTTCTCTCCATAGAGTTAGGAAGTGAGACTCATGACAGCAACAAATTCTGAAACATAGTTATCAAAAAGTTTTCAATGAACTCATAACATTAGCAATAGGTTGCGTGATTTATTCAAGAGTGGTTTATAAAGATTTCCACATTAATTATTAAAAAGCTTATTATGTTTTAAAAGCTCTTTAATTTATTAACAAGTTGATATTAGATTCGGGTACTTCGTATATTTAGATTTTGAATATAAACAAAAACTTAATTAGAATAAAATATTTTACTTTGACAGAAATTAATTATTAATTAATGAGTATATACTTTATATATTTGTTAATTACTTGAAGTAAATAAAACAATCTTTAATATTTAAAAAAATATTTAGTTCAACTTCTTTTAAAAGTGCGAGATAATCCAGCTATTAAGGTTAATATCTTCTTTAGGTTAATATCTTCCATGTTCGTAACACTTTTTTTTTTTCTCTCAACACGTCATATAAATATATCTAAAAGTATATATATTCATATGTTTAATTACGTACAACTTATAATCATATAATTAGAAAAGATATTCTCACTACCATGATTTTTTTTTTTATCAGCTACCATGATAATTAGTCTTTGAAAAGTTCTTCCCCTCCATACACGTGTTTTGAAAACTTATCTGACGTCTTTGACTGAGTTCATCACATTCATTTACTTTTCACATGAAACAAAAATGTACCTCTTAACCTAGCAATCAACTTGGCCTCTTCTTTTTCTCTGTACCAATAAATTATCTATTTAAACACTCCTACCTAGCAACACAACCTTAACTCGCTCAAATGGATTTCGTTGAAAATTACCTGAATACCACTACCATTGGACTTCTTTCTCTAATCCTTTTCTGCTTATTTTTCTATAATCCCTTCAAATTTTTTCAAGGCAAAGAGGCTCCCACTGTGGCCGGAGCATGGCCAATACTTGGTCACCTTCCACTGTTGGCTGCTTCAAAGACACCCCACAGAACTTTGGGTGCTTTGGCTGAAAAATATGGACCCATATTCACCATCCAACTTGGTTCCAAAAAGGCTTTGGTAATCAACAACTGGAAAATAGCAAAGGAATGCTTCACCACAAACGACATGGTAGTTTCCTCTCGCCCAAAGCTTATCGCCATGGAACTCATGGGCTACAACCATGCCATATTTGGCTTTACACCCTATGGTCCATATTGGCGCGAGCTACGAAAGATTACGACGTTAGAGATCCTTTCCCCTCGTCGAGTGGAACAACTGCAACATGTTCGTGTGTCAGAAGTTCAAAACTCTATCAAAGAGTTGTATGATCTTTGGTGTGGCCAAAAGAGTGAGTCTGGCTATGCCTTGGTGGAGCTGAAGCAATGGTTTTCTCGCCTGGCATTCAACATGGTTCTTCGAATGGTCGTTGGGAAGAGATATTTTGGTGGTGAAAACATGGATGATGAGAAAGCACAGAGATGTGTGAAGGCTGTGGAGGAATTCATGCGTCTGTTGGGGGTGTTCGCAGTGGGAGATGCTATTCCTTGGTTGAGATGGTTTGATTTTGGAGGCCTTGAGAAGGCAATGAAAGAAACTGCAAAAGATTTGGATAGTGTTATAGATGAGGAGTTAAAGGAACATAGAGAAAGGAAGGGTTTGGGTGAGAAGGTTGATGAAGTACAAGATTTCATGGATGTGATGATTTCATTGCTTGATGGAAGAACTATTGATGGGGTCGATGCAGATACCATGATCAAATCCACCGTACTGGTATGTACTTTTATTTTACACGTTATAGTGCTTTCAAAATCTGAAACTTTAACAAAATTAAACATATAAATTCAACATAGTTCTCTAATTAAATTTTAAGTATTTCCTCATGAACTTATTTTAGATATGAATATATATATTTTACTTCGTCGGCTTACTATGTGGTATGAAAATCGGTGTTAAAATATAAGCTTTAACACTTTTGTTAATGATGTAAAAACATTACAAAATACCAACTTCTCTTACAGAAGAACAGTTTCTTTCTCTCGCACAAGCAAACTCCTTTCTTTACCTTATTCTCTCACGCAACGAAGCTCTTGTTCGTTGGTGTGTTGTGTTGTAGTTCTTCATCGTTGATATGGGGTTCACTTGTTACGAGGGAAAGATCTGAGTTTTTTGTGGGAGAGTAAGGGATATATTGATGTTGTGCGTGGGAGAAAGGGTATCTAAGTGAGGTTGGGAATGGAAATACGGTGGTGGATAGAGACATTTGTGGTGTAACGAGAATGAAAATCAATGGACCACTAAGAATTTTTTTTCTATTTTTGTACTTTGATTAGGTTTTTGTGAAGAATAATGAAATTTGAAAGAAAAACAAAACTTGTAAAATTCTACATCAGTTTATAAATTCTCTATTTTTTCCGTCGTGGAAATATGATTATAGAATTGATGCAAGTATTCCCTAGAAAATAAATAAAATTAATTAATTTTTTTATAAGTTAAAATTAACTTTAACCTAAGTTATTTTATTAATAAGTTTTCCAAACATAACCTTAATTTCCTTATCTGATATATTTCTTTTGGATAACATATTTGATTTGCAGTCAGTGATTTCAGGAGCAGCTGACACAAGTAATACAATTCTTACATGGGCAATATCTTTAATTTTAAGAAATCCTTTGGTATTGAAAAAAGTAAAAGCTGAACTAGATATTCATATTGGAAAAGAGAAATGTGTCACTGAATCTGATATAAGTAAGTTAGCATACCTTCAAGCCATAGTCAAAGAAACTTTGAGATTGTATCCTCCTGGGCCTCTTTCAGGACCTCGTGAGTTTACAGAAAATTGCACTTTAAGTGGCTATAATATAAAAAAGGGAACCCGACTGATAACAAATCTTTGGAAGATTCACACGGATAGTAATGTTTGGGAAGATTCATTAGAATTCAAACCAGAAAGATTTCTTACCACTCACAAAGATATTGACATCAAAGGTCATCATTTCGAGCTATTACCTTTTGGAGGAGGTAGAAGAATGTGTCCAGGAATATCTTTTGGCCTTCAAATGGTGCATTTCACTCTTGCTAGTTTTCTGCATTCGTTTGAAATTTTAAGTTCATCACCTGATCCAATTGATATGACTGAAAGCTTTGGATTAACTAACACCAAATCCACTTCACTTAAGGTTCTTATTAAACCACATCTATCTTTTAGTTGTTATGAAAACAACTAATCTTTAAATTAGTTACATGATTACATTATATTTTTGTTCAAAGTTTGTTTCTTGCTAAATAGTTGTAAGTAGTTGATATCTTTGAAGTTCCTCCCATCAACTATTTCAAAATTAAATGATGTATACATGCTATCTTTGTATTTTCATTTAAAGTATATGTAATATTTGTAGTTTATCTTTGTAATTTCAACTCTTCTTCTCATAAACTCTTGTACTATAAAAAACATTTGGTTCAAAGGAAATAAAAGTATAAAAGCTAATTTAGATGAAAGAAAAATTTGACAAATAGTAATAATAATAATGAGTGATGGTGGATCATTAAAAAAGAAAAAATCAATTGTAGGATTATTTTTTATTAAAGAAATCAATGAAAGATATTTAGACGAAATTAGTTATTATATTAGAAAAAATATTCCCTTAAAAGATTATGATAAGAAACGAAGAAATCAAACTAAAAGCCTTAATCATAAATTTTTAATGATAGAAGAAAAATCGAGGAAGTTATTAAATAACACACTCAAGACATGAATACTTAGTAGAGATTTGAATATTTTCAAAGAGATAAGTTTACATGTTATATGTTATTTCTTTTTTTTTTAATTCTTTTTATTTTTACTTTCGTAAATTTTAATTTTGCTTTTGTTTTTAATTATGTTTTACATTAAAACAAAAATATTTGATAGTTTTTTTTTAATTTAAAAATACAAATTCTAAATTATGTAATTTTTCATTTTAAGGATTAATGATATGAAGAAGAGATAAATCTCTATTTTTAAACTTAATGAAACAAGAGAATGAGAGGGTGAAATTTAATCTCAACTTTATCGTTTACTGTATGTCTAGTGACATAAAGTTGATTTAATTTTTAATATTACGTAAGTCCTTATGAATTTGACACTCTTACTTGTTGTTAAAACTAAAGTAAAATTATTTATGACAATGATATATTTGTTAATTAGAAAGTTAAAATATATCTGATGGTAAAAGTTACAGACCAATTTCATCTAAAATGTGGTATCAATTTTATGTCACCTCTTATACAATTTGGTGTCTCATTTGTTGAATAATCTCATAGATTAAGGTCGCAAAGGACTAAAATTGGCATAACGAAACTCCAAAATACTAATGAACTAAAGAGAAAAATAGTGAGATGGAATAAAGAAAACAACTCTTAGAAACATAAAAAATTCTGTAAAAGATTCCTAGTTCCAAGCCCCTTTTAGCCAAAGGAAGATCTTTATTCTTTATCTAGTCTTGACATTTCTTGTAATAGATCATAGTAATTATATATTTATATATTCAAGAATTTTATTTTGTTTTGTTTGTTATTATATTTATTATTGGTAGCTGTAGTATTATTATTATTATTTTACTATTGTTTTCTAAAAAATTCTCTATAGACATTTATAAGAGAGAAAAAAAATATATAAAATGGAATCAGTTTTTCTGAAGACTAAAATTAACTTTTATACGGACAAAATTTCATATTATTTTCTTAAAAAGTTATTGTTAACTTATACCCAGGATATTTTTATTTATAAAGAAATCTCCTACTTTCTATATTTATTTATCAAAGCAATCATCCAAACTTAGTCAAAGTAACCGAGTTATATAAAAGCAAGTTTGTTAATTAGCTTATTTAAAATATATGATCTCAATGTACACAAGAAGACAAAATGTCACATGTAAAGAAGTATTATTATCTTACTTTCTATTAATTTACGTTCATTTATCATAAATAGTAGTTCCTCCCTCATTGCATATTTCATTATCTATCTCTCTCATCCTTCCATCCAAATTAGAGTGTATATTGAACTTTTCACTCTTCATTAAACATACAATTTTCTTAATAAACGTTAATTGTTAATATGTTAATTTTTCTTAGTAAAATTTTAAAATATGCATTTATATTTAAACATGTTAAAAAGATAAATAATTTAAAAAAAAAAAAAAAAAAAAAAAATTAAAAAAAAAAAAAAAAGAAACCTTCAAGAAAGATACTCATATCAATTTTGAATCTAGCTTTTCTCCACTCATTTTGTTTGAATCCCTTTTGGATGAAACATTTCGTAACGGATAGCAAATGTTTGGTTTGGTTGATTGGTTCATTCATCCGTTGGGCCCAAAATCATAGGATAAAAATCTCACGGTGCTGGGACCATCAACATTCACCACACTTAACAGATTCGAAATAATATTCTTCTGTTCATAATACTTTTCTGAAATTTTTTATAGTTACTAAAAAAGTATAAACGTAAAAAATTTCTAAAATATATATTTCCATGGTTAATTTTTTAATCTTATTGTTATAATTAATATAATCAGGTGTTTTTTTTTATAACACGCGCTTCATTTAAGAAAAATCTGTTTGTGGGACCCAGTTGGAATAATATCGTCACATGGCTGTACGAAACAAAGGAAACAACCACCAATAGCCGCTCTTCACACACACAAATGTCGCAATCCCAACGAAACACCTCACAGCTCAGCAACGGTTACAGGTCCGCCACGTGGCACGCCCACGATGGTTCTGTCGGTTCGAAACACCAGTTTATGAACACAACAAACCGCGTTCGCTTCCTCACAACCTCGTGCGTTGTCCCTCTCCTCCGCCGAGGAACCAAAAACACCACCTCGAAGTTTTCAGTTAGTGTTTTGTTCCTCTCTGTTCTAACAGATCTCGCGTTTCGTTAATTTTCTTTATCTCTTTGTCAAATGCCACCCTTCTGATCCTGAATTCACTTTCGTCCTTTTCGTTTAAAAGGGTCAAGGAAGTCATAATTTTTTTTCATTTTTATTTTATTTTATTTTTCTTGAATTATATAGCATTGCGAAGATTATGGAGGAAATGAAAGTTTCTCGGCGGGGGATGTGGTGGCGGAACATGATGTACCCCGTCCGACGAGTTTGGTTTGGCGTCGCCACTCGTCTCGGAATTCGAAAAAATGGTAAAGTTCTCTGATAATTGTAATCTCTTTTCATCAATGTCTTTCTTTTTCTATTTCTAATCGGTTATGATACTTAGTATGGTTTAGGACCTTTGAGGTTTGAATGTGTTGTAATGGTTTTACTTGTTCTGTTTTGGTTGTTTGGTGGTAGAAATTTTGAGGAATATGATGTATGAGAGCAATGTCGTTGTTCATTAATAATTTTAGGGTAAAATGTGTTTTATGGGAAATAAATCTCAGAAATTAGTCCTAAGCAAGTTCACACAAACACAAATGTTTTTGAATTTTTTTGTTATAAATGAATAAAAAATTGAGTTCAAAATTTAAAAGTTCAGGATCGAACCAAGTTTGAGGGTTGTATGAAAATATGATGTGTGCTTTTCATTTTCTATAAATTGTTCATGCTAAAGATTTTGATTGGAGAAACATGGTTGAAGTGAAATTAGAGTTCACAAAAAACCTACAAAGTTGTTTAACTAGATGAATGTTTGGGAAACAAATTTGCAGGGTTACTGAAGCTAAGGCATGATGTGAGGGCATGTGAGTACGAGGATATTCAAGTGATGTGGGAGATACTGAACAGAAATGAATCAGAGTTTAGTCATTCTTCCAAGAAATCCAACAAAAACAACACCAACAAGAAGAACAAGGGACAATGTTGGAAGTTGCTGAAGTGGGCAAGGTGTACTCCATATTACTACATGTGCCGTGCCTGATCATGGTTGCTGTGTCAGTGCTTTTCTCTTCACAGAAAAATCCAACTTTTCTGTTGGTGTGGCTTTTGCTTCAGTCATGAATAAAGGGGGTTGTGCAGATCACATGGTGATTCTCCACTTCTCTGAATCAACCAACTCAATGAACCATTTGTGTATATATATATATATATATATATATATATATATATATATATATATATATGTAGCTACTGCGTTCACCAAGTCGATGTGACCACCAAATATTTGTATGTTTAGGTTTGTGTTGTGTTTCATCATGATCTTGGAACGTTTAGCAAGACGTTCATGTATTGCTTTTAGAGATCCATGAATCGTGTGTCTCAGGCTTTCAGCTAGCTTGATTTGTATCAGAAAAAAACTATCTCCATTCTGCAGAAGGAGGTATATGTATTAATATGTAACTTTTATTATGTATCTCATTAGTAAATAATATTATTACATAAATAATATGTAAGGGATTTTATTAACAAGATGAATTTTGTTGATATTATTCTTGTAATAATATTAAATAAGTGTGTGATATATAAAAAATTAAATTCGATATATGTTTAAGTTTTATATATGAGTCATGTATGTAGGTTAGTATTAGATTCAAGGGAAATGAGATAAGTAAGAGATAAGTAAGGTAAAGAGATGTAAATAGACATATAAAAGAAGATATTATCTTGACTAAGTTCCTTTCCTATAATTTCTGTATCTTCATTTAAAGTAATGTATGCATGTCTCTAAATTGTTGGGGGTTTAGAAAGTTTTGAGCATGATTTTATGATGGTGGATGAGTAGGGTCGCTTTTTGAGGTGCCCTACTTCATCATGGTCCTTGATCCTAGTTTTCCTAGAGTGAAAAAAAATATTAAGGTAAAGAAAGCTATCTGTAAATTGACTAAATTTATTTAGATTTTGGGTTTTGAGAATTGCATTTGAAATAGAAAACCAAAATTTGAGAATTTTGTTATTTGATGTGAAATAGGATGTTTCGGTTCTTATTTTAGTGAAATAGAGCTTAATTGTAAAAATAAAATGATTCATTATTCTTTTAAATTGATATTAAATTAGGTAAATAATGTTAAAATTTTATATATGCATTTTAATTTTAATTTAATGTTGAATATGTGCTTCGTTGATTTTTAACTAAAGTTTGGCTAAAATTAAAATTGTTAGAATTTGTATAAAACATGGAAAGAGGTGTGACTGATACCAAGGTGTTAGAAACTTTTTAATATAGAAAATTTCATGAAGTGGTGCACCAGAAAGGTCTAGTTGAAATGTAAGAGATCCGATGATGTAATTACATATAATATAAAGACTTAATTTGTTGAATTTTATAATTATAATACCAGAAAGGTCTTTAGTTGAAACCATAAAGATTTTATTTGTTGAATTTTATAATTATAATACTTTAGTAATTCATATACTTATTTATAAAAAATGTGTTTATACAAAATATTGATGTTTAACTGTATGGTTATCTTTATATATCACATAAATGATTTAATATTTTGGCATTGAGAATTTTACGACATCTTTAGATAATAATATAAGTATTTGTGGAAGTTGTATCAGAATTATTGATATGACTAAGCATTTACAATTAGGGAGTGGAAAATGAAAACTATGAGGAAAAATAAACTATGAGGAGAAATAAAAAAAGTAAAAATTAAAATTGTTTGAATTAAAAAATATTAAAAAATTTGTAAATTTAATTAATGTGATATAATAAAAAAATACATGGTAATTTGATAATTTAAACAATTACTAAAATTCTGACAATGAGAAACTTATGAAGATTCCTACTTCAACAACACTCTTTAAAATGGGTAAAAGAAATTGTCTTGATTTCATGTGAATTACCATGGTTATCATAGAAAATTATAATTACGAGTCAGTTGTATTAGTCTTATATAAATGTACTCAATACTTATCTCCTAGAAATTGTGTAGTTGTTCTTTTCTAATTCAATGTGATTATAATGCTTATGTGAAACTGAATCTTCTTTACTAAGGCAACAACTATGCAGGTCTTTAGTGAAACATAAATGTATAATTATTATGACCTTTAATGAGATATTATTTAAATTTGTCTACATAGCTTCTTCCATGAATTTTGGAAGAGATTAAATACTGGTGATAATTTTATAATTTTACAAGGATGACAAATTATATATGAGTTATATTAAAAGAATAAGGAATAAAGAAAAATATAACAAATATATTTTACGTAAAATAAATTATACGATCTTCTCTAAAAGAAAGTTGTCATATTCGCAAATCATGTCGTACTTAATGATGGTATGAATGTACCTGCAAGATAATCTGGAATGCATTAATTAATAAGTTAGGTTTTATATCAAATCTTTCAATGTCAGTGCATGCATAATCTCTTAGTATCTAAACTGGCATTTGAATAATTTCTTCCACTCCATGAAGTTTCTTGTTACAGTTAAGTTGTCTGACTTCCTAAAAATATCTGAGAAAAAATATTAAAAAATAATTTTTTATTAATTAAAATTAATTTATATAGTAGTTAATTTATGAAAATTCTTTCATACATATTTTTTTCCTAATTTTCATTAAAAAAAAACTCACATAAATTAATTTCATTTTTTGTATACTTTTTCTCTTAAATTTTTTTTAAGCTCATTTAATTATACTCTTAATCTACATTTTAAACAATGCGAATAATATGCAAAATAATAAATAAATTTAATAAAAAATTATTAATAATCAAAATTTATGTATTTAAAAGGTAATTTATTATTGAAATAGAGAGTAAATTAAATATTAAATAACAGGACATACATACAAAATAATGAAAAAAAAGGAATTTTTTCAGTAATTATGTAGTTAGTTCTAATTTTTTTCACCTTTTAAATATTTGTTCAGTTTATTTGCAATACCGTTTATAATAAATAATAAACAAATAGAAACTTCAAAATAGATAAAATGATATAGTTTACAAATAAAGTTTGCTGCAACAAAACTTTTTATATCAAATGTTTAGGGTTAATTATGTTAGATAACGAAAATTTACGTCAGACATAATATTTGACAAAAAGAAATCATATTTATGTCAAACAAACTTACAACATATGTGAAAAAAAAAAAAGAAAAAAAAAAAAAAAAGAGA
>Ga0209700_107925_pt1 | contig 14320 bp, 5 predicted proteins | sample SiratroredBW_FD_187528 | JGI IMG/M metagenome (GOLD analysis project Ga0209700, IMG submission 187528) | Root nodule microbial communities of legume samples collected from California, USA - Siratro red BW (SPAdes) (version 2) | ecosystem: Host-associated > Plants > Roots > Nodule | place: USA... | reverse complement strand
CCAGGTATTATAAAAACCTTCTCTCAAACTCATATGTTTCATTACCTGGCCACAACCATACAAGACCACCAGATCAAACCCAGACCTACCTGGTTTAATTCTTTTGCACCTTACTTAAATATTTTTCCCATCCTATTAGATAAAGTTTTTACTGAGTCTGATATGTGGTACTTATGGTGTGTTACTACCTTGTATAAATACCCTATCATTTTTCTTACCCTTAAGATGATTAGATATTTAGAAGGTCATACCCAGAACACCCTGATATGTAAGTTTTTGTCATGGTTTGCTCCCACTTCATGGTGGAAAGAACAAGCCCACAAAGAAGCAGAGAGACTTCATGTTTGGAAGAAAGATGAAGAAACAGGAAAGAAGTTCGTCACTCTTTTTACTATTCACAGACCATACTTCAAGCATCCTGATAAACATCTGTATACTCATAGCCAGGCTTTATCATATGCAACTTATCCAAGCCTAAGAAAGTTCATGCAGACCAGCGAACCTCCTTTTTATAAAGAAGAACTGACTCTTCATCTGCACGAGATCAATGGTTCAAAAATAACTCAAGACCCAGCATCTTCCAGCTGCAACATGTTAAAAGAAATTGAATTGATCTGTCAACCACAATGGGAAGTTCCTCCAGATGCAATGAGAGAAGAATTCAAACAAGTTCACACAGAAGAATTCCCGCCTAATGACACTCCAGTCTATACATCAAACTTGCTCTGGCAAGAATGGGGTGAAAGTGGCCTCTCAACAGAACCAGACGGTGAGTGCTCCTATCCGCCAGGTCATGACACCTGGCAAGATTCTCAGGACCCTTGGCCTGATCCAAGCACATGGAGTACCTGGCCCACACAGCAGACAAATGAAGACGCGTGGAAAACAAGTCAAAACGCGTGGCCCCCTTGGCCTACACCACCGAAATAAAATCTGCTGAGTCATAAAGAGGGAGATTCAATATTATCTCCAGGAAGAAAAAGACAAATCTACTTTTGACAAAGAAGAAAGTACTTTGTGTCTCGTCCCCTTTCAACTTTTACTTTATGTCACTTTATGATGGCCATCGACTTTATGTCAGCCATCATCTTTACTTTAAGTCTTTTCCACTTTACTTTATGTCACTTTAGGGTCGTTTGTCAACTTTACTCTAGGATAGTTGGCATCTTTATTTTGTGTCAAGTCTATCTCATGTCGGATGAATTATTCATCCTTTGTCTCAAATGAGACCCCTCGAGTCTATATAAGGGGCTCATTACTTGTAAAATATTAAGAAGGAAATAAGATCAGACTTTGCTTGTAAACTATGAATCCCTAAACTCTCTTCTCTTCTCTTTCTCTCCAAAGCTCTCATGATGTAGGCATAAGGTTCCGGGACTAACTGGAAGATACATTCCAGGTAGTAATCGTATATAGGCTGGAAATTTGGGCTACGGCTTGTACCCTCATCATATTGGGTATATTAAGCTTTACGTCTCGCTATAACCTCAGGGATCCACTGTACTTTCGGGTATATCGGAAATAATCTGAGATAGCGTAACGCCCTCAGCCAACGCCACGTACGACGAACTGGTATGGCAATGTAGATATGAAGTATGCTCTACACTTGCCTCTTATGAGGATCCTGTGTATCAGAAACATATCTGAAGTATTCCGCTTAAAGGCTCTTTCTCTTTATGAATTTCAGTTCTTTCCTTTTATGTATGGTTGTTCCTATTGTTATTAATACTGGTTATGGTTAGGCTGGGAAAAGAGTAGGCAAGAGGCCGAAGAAGTACCGGTAAGCCGTGAAAGTATGCATGATTGTTAGGAGTAGTTATACATGATTGGTGAGGTTGATATACATAACTGGAGAGATCCCCCGAGTGGTATCAGAGCCAAACTGATAGCCAGAAAAATGTGTCTCAATCTAAAAGAATGATAGGGGTGTGTTTAGTAGCCCCTAGTCTTGGACTGGACAAAATTTACACTATTTTAAATATAAGAATCCGTTGTCAGATTATGTATATAATTAAAATAATTAAATTTTATTAAATTAATTATATATAGCAGTAGAATTTTTCTTATTTCACAAGATTTTTTTTTTAATTTATAAGAATTCGTTATTTTTTAATTTTTAAAGTTTCACTATTTATAGAATTTTTAATAGAATATAAAAAATTAGTTGTGAAAGAAAATATGAGATGGGATAAAATAGTTAAATTTATTGAATATGGTATAAAAATATTTATGTTAACAGTATATATAAATTAAGTTCTTTATTCTTACATAAAATTTTAATATTGAGTTTTATATGCTTAAAATATCTGTCACCTTGCAGACTTCTCTAGGATTGGGAGGTGCACATGCAGTTTTGGAGAGTAAAATATAAGTCTGCATTTAATATTGTTTTATATATTTATTTATGTTATTCTAAATATTTTTGGCAATTTTTATCTTTTATTGGTTAGGTTCTCTTATGTTCTTATGTTCAGTTCATTGAATTAGATATTTGTTATTTTTATTTAGCTGATCCTTTCATTCCATCTCATATCTTATTTTATATCATGATAACTATTATTAATATTTTAAATAATCTCCATTGAATGGCAATCCCGAATCCAGTAAGTGGAAGTAACAGGAAATTTTCCAATGTTTAGACTTGAACTAATCAAATTAAAACAGTATTTAATAAAATAATCAAATGAGAAAAGTGTCGCTACCTCTGCACTACTTTGCCACGAAAAAAAGATTCTCAAGCAATTAAGGTGAAACATGTTTTTTTTTTTTTAATGGCATGTGAGATAGGTACCAACATATTTGTTGAACTGCGTAGCTTTCATTTGATTATTTTTTCTATATCATCGTCATTAATATGATTTCAGGCTTATCTTCGGACTGTGGTGACCAAATCAAAATTTTGTTTGTATAGGCACGGTTTGAAGATTGACAGAGGAAAATAATTTCTTTTATAGTATGGTATTTCATACTTCGTCAAGGATTTAAAATAAATAGGATGACAGAGACTTGAGAGATATAAAAAGTAAAAAGAAATAAATCACTGGAGCATCTGTTGTGCTCCCTTTTTAAAAATTAATATTTAAAACATAAATATACAAAATGTTAAAAAGTAGAAGGTATATATTATTAAATAGGTAAATAGCCCACAAAGTTCTCGAATATGTGAGACCTTGTTAACCTATATTTTAAAAGAATGAAAAAAATTTAATTTGAATCCTAAATGTGTAAAAAGTGATATAATTACATTTATTATTATTATTATTATTATTATTATTATTATTATTATTATTATGAGATAATTTTATTATTTAGTTGTAATTTTAAGAGTCAATTGGATATTAAATCAAAGAATATTTTGTTATTAAATTATATAATAAAAAAGGATCAATTCTATCTGCTCACGCTAAAAAAATAATATAATTTATCGTTTTTAAATATTAAATTTACAGAGTTTTATACGTTTTAGTATCTAATGTTTAAGATTTAAGATTCAGGTTATAGTTATTATTCAGGAATTATCGGAACAAGTCTACGTTGTGAAGAGGTCTATGTAAAATTTGGGATGGAAATCAATCTGGTTTGATAATAATATCAGTAGTTGGGTGTTAAGAGATGGCAAGTAATATTAAATTTTAGGAGATAGATAAATTGATGATAAAGAAAAAGTTTCTTAGACTTTACTCTATATTTATATGTAAAGAAAGCGTAGTTAGTGATATGGGAGAGTGGGATAGAAAGGTTTTTAAATAGTATCTACTTTGGAGATGGGAAATGTTTGTATGGGAAGTAGAAATTTTACAACATTTAACTGCTGTTATAAATGATACCCAATGGAAGAGACATGGGTCGACTGGTTCGGATAGTTGGGTATGGAGGCAGATCATTCGTAGGGGTAAATTGTTCGGTCGGGCTATTTATAACTGAATAATGTTGGAAATTTTGTATATACTGTCTTGAAACAATTATGGAGCCTCAAAAAGCAAATTTGGCTGAGAGGGGTGTAGCATATAACAACGTAGAATAAAGTCGTATTTCACGAGTATAACTTATTTATTTCTGTTATTGTTTTAATTATTTATTGTGATAAGATCGGTGTAAAATTATATACTTTTGTAAAAATTTTAAAAAAATTTGACGTGAATTTTTAACATTATTTAGAGCAACATCACAAAAAATGAAAATAACTTGAAACCACATTAACTTTAAGAACAAAACCATTTAGAACTCTGGCTTAAAATGAATAAGTTGTTGGTTTAAGATGAAGGGGTACTTTCTTTGAGACAACAAGTCCAAACCTTTCATTCATATCTATGTTTTGGGTACTAGTTTCTGGCAACTTCCAATCAAACCAATAAAGAAGACTAGCAAGCATATACTCAACAGAAGTAATTGCAAAGCTCACTCCAGGACATCCTCTTCTCCCAAAACCAAACGGAATAAACGGAAAGTTTTCTTGACCTTTAAAATCAACTTCACTATTTTCAAATCTTTCTGGAATGAACTCTTCCGGACTTTTCCAAAATTTAGGATCCCTTTGCATTGCCCATGTATTGATATATACCGTTGTTTTTGTTGGAATATCATATCCTTTCAGTTTTACACCAGACCTTGTTACTCGAGGAGCCATAAGAGGACCTGAAGGGTGTACTCTTAGAGTTTCTTTGATCACGCACTTTAAATAGTGCATTTTATTAACATCACTTTCTTCAACATTTGCTTTATGACCTACAACTCTTCTCACTTCTTCTTGTACTTTTTTCATTATGATTGGATTTCTTATAAGCTCAGACATAGTCCATTCTAACATTGATGAAATTGAATCGATGCCTCCCACAAACATGTCCTAAAATAATATAAATTAATTTTTTATGAGATTTGAAACAATAAGATGTTGTGAAATGTAAAGTAATAAAAATCTAAATTTCGTAAACTTTACTTATATTTAATGTTCAACTTTTATTAGTGTTTTTTAGGTATTTCATTAAGTTTAATTCTTCTGCTCCTCCTTTATTCATTGTAGTGTTTGAACCGATTTCTTTTAATAAATTTAACTTTAAAAAACTATTTGTTTAGTTCATGAAACGTTGAAATGTTTCATATATCCAAAATGTTCATTTGTATAGTTAGGAAAAAGAGATAAAGAAGTGATAAGTTTATGTAAGAAATATAAGAGAAAATAAGTAAAAGAAAAAGAATTAATAAATGTCAATTAATAAAAGAGATATTTGTATATCTTCATAGAAAAAAGTTTTCAAAAGAATGAACGTCAAAACAATAGAATAAGATCATATGTCACTCTCCAACATCAAATGGAATATACGAGTTTTTTTCTCTCCTTTATTATTTTTCTAATTTATTGTTAGATATTGAAAAATGCAAAAGGTTAATGTTAAGAATAAAAAAAAATATATGTCTGTAGAAAAGAATTTAAGTCTTATTTATTTTATTTTTTGAAATAAATTGTCAAAAAATTAGTGTGTGTTTGTAAAGTTTAATCTAATTTTACAAAATAGGTCTTTAAGTTTTGTATTTACTTATAAATTATTAAATTATTTTATTTTTAATCAATGCTACATCAAGTAGAGATAGTGATATTCAATAATTTATAAATAAAAATATTATCTTAAAATTTTGTTGGTTTTTAAGAGTGAGTTAGATTTAAATTTAGTTGTTCTTAAAAAATATATGAAATATTACAATATATGGGACAATTATACGATACCGTTAAAACTGCTTTGAGGTCATTTTTGGTGAGGTCGAGCGTGCTATCCTCTTGAAGTTGGAGGAGAATATCTACGAAGTCTTTCTTTTTGGAGTCTTCACCTTCCCTTCTCGCTCTCATACGTTCTGCAATTACCTCATCAAAAACACCATCCAATGCTGCAGCTGTGGCCTTGTATTTCCCAATTTTTCTGGTGACAAAATCAATCCAACCCAACCGAGGGAAGTAATCTTTCACTGTGAAAGCTGTGAGATGAATCATTACATCCCTTGCTAACTCTTTCACTCTGCTGTAACCATCTCCTCCAAACTTCCTTCCAAGAGCAACTTTACAAACTATATTATTTGATGTTGCCATAATCATCTCACTTAGATTCACAATTGCATCACTGGAGCTAGCTTCACGTAGCTTCTTCACCAACTGCGCTACTTCTTCTTCCCTGATGTGAAGAAATGATTGCACCCTTTTCGTGCTCAGAAGTTCAAGCACGCATATTTTTCTTTTCTGTCTCCAGTTTTCTCCGTAGAGTGCAAAGGCAATGTCTGTGCATCCATAGAGTAAGATTTTTGCAGCAGTGTTTTGGGGTCGGTCCGAAAAGGTTAGGTCGTGAGTTTTGATTATTTCCGTAACCACATCTACAGATGAAACCACAAGAGTTGGAGTTTGCATCTGCCCCAACTGCAACATCATCATATCACCATATTTGAGAGAGAGATCCCGAAGATATCGATGTCGCAGGGTGCCAAACTGATGCAGATTGCCAATGAATGGTAGCTTTGGGAGAAATGGAGGTAGATTCAGATTAGTTTTGGGTTTGAGGTTGGACCTTCTTGCAAGCTTAAACAATAACAGAACACTGATGAAAAAGGCCAGTGAGAGACAGAGGGTAGAAGAAAACACTCCTTCCATTTGCTCATGAGGCCATTGTTTGAGAGCCATTTCTTTTTTCGACCATATCTGGTACTGTTAGGCTCTTAATATTTATTTTATAAGCAAGCAGACCTAGTTGCTTTTGTTGTTTTACCGTTCTTCGTTAACTTCTTTTTATTGAATTAGGAAAAATATCTCAACTGATCATTAAATATATCTGCTTAACAACTATTTTTTTTAATACAATATTATATAGCAGTAAAATAATAAATAAATATATATATATATATATATATATAGTTGTATAGTAAATATAAAAAAGAAATAATGTTGTGTATTAGAATTTAACCACTTATTAGATTTTTTCTATTTTAGTGTAATTTTTTTACAAATTTTTAGAATGAATTTTTTTTTAATTTTTTATGTGAGTAAATAATATCAAGTTAATATGATTTTATTATAAATAAATTTATTTAATTCAGAATGAAATAGTGACATGTCACTATCTTAATAATAATTTTAATAAAAATCATAATATTAATTAAAATTGTGTTGATACTATACGATTTTTATTATTTTAAAATTATATTAATATTGATGTAACATGATTTTAATTTAATTTTATTAAAGTAAAATTTTATGTGACATAATTTAATTTTTAAAATTATGTCATTACAATTTTATTATTTTTTTAATAAATTCGTGTCAATTTCGGGATAACAAGGAAAGTAAATTTTTTACGAAAATAATTTTTTTTTTCTATTTTGAGAATTTTATAAAATAATTATACCAGAATAAAAAATACTCACTTGTTACTCTTTTAGTCTTCATTCTTAAATGCGACTCTAATACATTCACAACATTTTATTTGTGCACTCAATTACTAACCTTGATGTGATTGTTTTAATAAAAAAGTTATAATGATAGGTACATTTGAAATTGAATAATGTAAATAATTTGTAAAATAATATTTCTGAGGGGTGTTAGTGTGTAAGAAGGAAAGAAGTTGTCAATATATATTACCGTACTTATTAAATTTTGTTATCTATTCTTACAAGCTTTAGCTTCGAAATATATATTCTAACATTGACAATCGGTTTTGTTTTCTACATGAATTATTATTTTATTATAATGCAATATTTAATAATTGTAAGTGAGAGGATTCCGTGAACAGGTGTTAAAGTATCTTCATTGTATATATTATCAAGGAAAATGAATACCAAAGAGAAAAAAAAAACTATAAACGAGCAATTGATCATAATGTAATAAAAAATAAGAAATACAGTATATATACACATATATATATATATATATAAATATAAAAGCAAGATTTTTAATTAATTATATTATAAAAAATATTATGATACTTTAAGAAATATAAAAGTATATATTATTTAAACTGTGAGATTAACTCATAACTTTATGGAGAATTTACAAAATTTGTGTTATGTTAAGTCAAATTTATGAAATCCAATCTAGAAAAAAAATAAGTAATAAAAAATATAAAATAAATTGAAAAATGATATGGATAGATCATGTCATTTTCAAGAGTAATATCAAAGAATAAATATGATGAAAATTTATCACTTGAAAATTTTGTTTAAGATAAGAATCAAATAAGAGAAGAAAACTTTGAAGACTCTAAAAAATATTATCAAAGAGAATTTATTTTAATTTTTAAAAGTGATTTACAAGAGAGGTTAAACACTTTATTTATAGTTTTATATCTCAATCAAGAGAAAGAAGAGTCATTAAATAATTAGAAAACATGTTATTAAAAACATGAATGGTTCCTTAAATTAAGAGGGACACATTGAGTTAGTTACATGTGTACATAGAAAGTTCACATGCACTTGAAAATAATATATAAAAGTTATAAAGTGTTTCTTAAATTAACTAAATTTTGTTCAAAAGGAACATGTGATGTAGTTACTTTGAGACATTAGATGATCTCATACTTTAAATCTTACTAGATGCTCCAATTTCAGTAAATCATTTATGAGTTTTATGAGTTTTTTTATGATGACAAATACTCTATGTGACTTGTTTGAATGTGAATATATTATTTAAACATTTTAATGTGTGTTTTGTGACTGCTAAAGAATCTATAAGATCATCCAATGATTCCACCATGACTCGTGGTAGATGGTCTAATAGGCCTCAGGTGTTCTTAATGTGAATTTAAATAATAATCAAGATGTAACAATCCAACGATCTTTGAATAAAATTGAAGTATCCAAACACATTATCTTCAATGTCTATATTCTCTATGTTTGAAAAGGATTTATGACAAATAATAAAATAATTATACTCTTAAGGAAAAAAAAATCCATATGTCCATGTTTAATTGTGATTCATTATCATATATATAAATCTTGTTTGGATTGTTTGTGTAACATTAAAGATTCATATCATAACATTCTATATTAGAATTCTAAATCAAGATCAGATGAAGATCAAATGAAGATCAAGGTTTTTAAGTACATATAAACGATTATACAGTTCTTTCAATCTTATAGTGATATTGTTATTTGTGAGTTTGTAAACCTTTATAATTCTTCACTTTATTCTCTCATTCTAGAGTCAATTGTTCCAATAGTTACAACATTTACATATATTTGAAAATGACACTTAAAGGTAGTTATAATGATCACATGTGTTTGAAAGTGTCTTTTCATGTGCATTTTTATGTTTCTTACTATCTATTCTTGTAATTCTAGAATAATACAAGATATTCATTGATGTTCTTAAAATATTCTTTAATGTATAGAATATACGAGTTATCTAATTTCCTAATTGTTTTCTCTCAGCAAAATTTAAAAAGGGTGGTATACAGTACACAATACAAATTTTTTATTATTATAAACTATAAACAAAGTGTTGTCAGAAGAATTTGAATCTAGATTCTCCAAGTATACAAATACAAGTCACAACTACTACATTAATATCAACTTTGCTATCATATATTTATTATTATTATCCTTATTATAATAATAATTTTAATAATAATACTAAAATAATAATAAATATAATATCTGTAACAACCTAGACAATCTGTTATTTGAGTAGAAATGGTAGAAGTGGAATGAGCACTTGATTATTATATTATTAAACTGAAAACGCGTATTTATAGAAAAAGTAAGTAGTAAAGTCTTATTTCCACTCAAGTCATCATCTCTCTAAAACCCCTAACTCTCTTTTTCATCTGACTTCTCTCTAAGTCTCGGCTTCTGTACCTCATCAGTTTCTCAAGCAGAGCTCACCATTGGACTCGTGACAGAGAATAAAGTAAGTCTACTCGATCAGAATCTCCGTTAGAGTAAGTTCGTTTTCTGTCCTCTTCTCTTGAAGCCATTTTTAGGTTTTCGTTTTCCTCTACCTTATGAGCTTGCAGGTGGCCTCTGAGTTATCAGATAGTGCCTTTGTGAGCTCAGTTCCTTAGTGTTTTAGTTTGATCGTTGATCAGAGGTCCTTTGGTGCAAATTTGAGTTCTTGAACATCTTAGGCTTTGGGGCTGTTAGAGAGAACTTATAGTGCAATTCAGGTAAGGGAAGCTGACTTGCATTTTACTTAATTTCAATTTGTTTGAGTTAGGGTTTCATTCAAAATATGTCTGTGAAATTGCATTTGTGATGATTTATTTGCTGACATGAAACTTAAGTTGAGTCCTTGATTGTTTATTCATTCTGGTATTTATGATGAATATGGGGTAATTGATGGAATGCAAGTTGAATTTCTAGTTAAGTTAGTCATATAAGACATGTGTAGTAGCCCTGTGATAGTAAAAACTGCATAAATTGTCTGATAACTGATATTTTCTGCATAATTCGCCCAGGCGACAACATCTCGTCCAGGCGAGAATGGTTTCAAGAGCAAGTATGCTCTATGGACTGTTTTCACCTAGGCAGAAAGTTCCTCGCCCACGCGAGAAAGTAGTTTCGCTCAAGCGAGGGTACAGTCGCCCAGGCGAGAAAGCCCTTAGAGCAAGTGTGCTCTCTAGAGTGTTTTCGCCTAGGCGATAAATCTTTCGCCCAAGCGATGATGAGGTATTCTCCCCCAGGCGAGACTATTTTCGCTAGGGCGAAAATAGACCCTGCTCTCTGAACTATTTTCGCCCAAGCGATAAGTTTTTCGCTCAAGCGAGGGGTATTTTTGCCTGGGCGAAATTGGTCTAGCCTAAACTAAAAAAAAATTGACTTTTTGTTTTCAATTATTTAACTCTTTAACTCTTTTGGAATGCAATGTATATATTTAATAAAATAGATTAATTGATAATTTAAGTTTAATTATACTGATAGTTTAGTGACTTCTTTAAATATTGAGATTGAAGTGGAGATTGAGATTTAACAATGAATGCATGAGTAGAGATCTATATTGTAATGTGATATTGTTAAAAGTGTTGATAAAGTTGGTCAAAGCCTAGGCATAGTGTTTTCAGGAAAGAAAACACTCGTGTCTTAGTTAATTAGGAAGTGCATTGTCTAAGGATCTGATCAATAATAATTTATATCCTGACTTTACTAGTAATAGGAATCAAATAGATGATCATTACTAGGTGGTGAGAGTCGAAGGAGGTCTGAACTGGGTGACTATAGCTTGAAATATAGCTGTTCAGGGAAGTCTTAGGGGGACTAACCCTGTCATACATGATTGATGATTCATTTGTGTGGGAGCTACGTGGATTCACAGTTTGGAGAAGTATGACAGGTGTATTCAATATACGAGTCTTCCGGAAGTAGAGTCATGTTTGTAGTGTGTTAGATTCTTATATTGTGATGATACATGAAATTGAATGTTTTTTATTTGTTAAAATTTGGTTAGCTTACCCTTTTCTTTTGGTTGTATTGTGTTTGATTTTCTATGTGTGATGATTGTGTCTTGACACGGGAGCAGATACTGCTGCAGATGGATCTTTGGGAGATCATCTAGGTTGAAGGATGTTGTTAGGAATAATATTATATTTTGATATGATATTGTAAATATGTTTTGAAATTTTAGTTTAGCATTATTATGTAATCTTGGTGCATGTTAACTATGAAGTACTGTAAGATATGCATGATTTTAATATTTTAGTTGCCTTAATAGAAGCTTTAATTTTGGGAGTGTTACAATATCAAAAGTCATATTAAAAATAATATAATATTAACAATTATAATAATATTATTATTAAAATTAAAATTAATATTAAAATAATATTATTATTAATAATATTAATATTAATATTATTAGTAATGATATTAATAATAATAGTAACAATATTAATTGTAATAATAATAACAATAATATCATAAATACTAATATTAATAATAATACTAAAATAATAATAATATTATTATTCATAAATATAATATAAAAAGTAATATTAATATTACTATTATTAGCAACATTATATTAATATTAAAAGTAATAATATTATTAATTATATAAGTTAATAATAATAATATTGTTATTACTATTTTAATAATATTGTTAAATTTTATTAATAATAATAATATTAATATTGTTAATAATAATAATAATAATAATGTTAATATAATTAGTAATAATACTATTATTATTAATATGAGTAATAATATTAAAAATAATAATAAAGTTAACAATAATAATAATAATTTTAATAAAATTAATTATTAATATTATCTATGAAAAAATTCGTTGGTAACTACCTACAGATTGAAATTCATACAGAATTATGTACGTAGATAAAATCCGTATGTAATTACCTATGAATTATTCCATAAATAAAATATGTACGTAAAATTCGTGTGTAATAAATCTATAAGTAATATTAAATTTATTTATGAATAAAAATCTGTATTTAATAACTCATAAGTAAATTAAAAATTTCTTATAATGAAAAGAAGACTCTCAAAGTTGATTTTATAAAGAAAATTTCATTCAATTTTAAAAAAATGATTACAAGAGGTTAGAAATCTTATTTATAGTCCATGTAAGGAAGAAGAGTAACTAAAAGATTAAAAGTAATGTGGTTAAGTAACATGGTTGGTTCTTGAATTTAAAAGAAAGACATGAAGTTAGAATGAAGTATATGGAAAGTTCCTCAATTTAAAGAGACATGTGAAGTAATTATAAGATTCATATGTTTCAAGTGACATGGTGAAATTAAAAACTTTTCATATGTGTCTTCCATTAATCAAATTTTAGAATATTAAGATAGTTAGAACAATCATATATACTTGAAAGTGTATTTTTATGTACCTTTTTCATGTTTCTAACTATTTACTCTTATAAAAATATTAGATTACTTATGAACTCCATCATCCTTCTTCACTAGCTTCTTCTCAAATTTTATTTATATTATAATTAATGTAACATATAATATAATATAATATAATATAATATAATATATTGTTTTTTTATTATATGAGGAAGTTATGTAGTATTAGTAGTGATAAAAATAAGTGATAATCTCCACAAGAATCTTTCAATATTATTTTAAAGTTTATAAATTTTTTATAAAATATAAAAAAATAGTGGTGAAACAAAATATTAGATCTGATAAAATAGTTATTGAATATGTTATCAAAATATTTATATTAACAGTATCTATAAATTAAGTTCTTTATTCTTACATAAATTTTAAAATTGGGTTTTATTTGATTAAAATATCTGTCACTTTACTTGTACTACATATAGTCAGTTGCAGACTTCTCTAGGACTGGGAGGTGCGCATGCAGCTTTGGAGAGTAAAACATATGTGTACATTTAATATTTTATTTATTTATTTATTTATTTATTTATGTTGTTCTAATTTTATTTTATTTTTGTCAACTTTCATCTTGTGTTATATTTATTTAGCTGCACCTTTCATTACAGCTCATATTTTATTATATCACAATAACTATTATTAATAATTTAAATAATCTTCATTGAATTGCAATCCTGAATCTAGCAAGTGGAAGTAACAGGAGATTTTTCAATGTTAAGTCTTGATGGAATCACATTAAAACAGTATTTAATAAAATAATCAAATGGAAAGAGTAATTAACATGGCTAAGCCACAGTGACCTTTGCACTACTTTGTCACTTCTCATGTTAGAAAAAAGATTCTCAAGCAATTATAAAACAACATGTAGAAGTGAGACAAGTACCAACAAATTTGTAGAACTGCATAGCTTTCATTTGATTATTCTATTGTATGTCATCCTCATTGATTTGATTTCTAAACTTATATTCTGACTGTAAGTAGTGACCAAGGCAGAAATTTTGTTTGTATAGGCACGGTTTGAAGATTAGCATAGGAAAATAATTTTTTTATATTATGCTATTTCTTACTTAGTCAAGGATTTGAAATAAATAGGATGAAAGAGATTTGAGAGATATAAAAAATAAAAATAAATAATCATAGATTACGTAAAGAAAAAAGAAATAAAAAAAATATTTTCACTGGAGCATCTGTTGTACTCTTTTTTAAAAAATTAAAATTTAAAACATAAATATACAAAATGTTAACAAGTAAAAAAGTATATAATATTAGATAATATTAAATAGGTAAATAGCCACAAGTTTTATATGAAGTTGTTCACTCTGTAACAACTTTTATTTTATTTCTTTTAAGTTAGGTAGAAAGCAGGACTTTGACTTTTTCTTTAGAGTTTGAGATTTTTTTTGTTAACTTTTTTTTAATGGAACTTGTTTGATTTTTTTTTAACTCTGTAGTTGTATATATATATATATATATATATATATATTTATATATATATATAT
>Ga0209700_107923_pt1 | contig 14323 bp, 9 predicted proteins | sample SiratroredBW_FD_187528 | JGI IMG/M metagenome (GOLD analysis project Ga0209700, IMG submission 187528) | Root nodule microbial communities of legume samples collected from California, USA - Siratro red BW (SPAdes) (version 2) | ecosystem: Host-associated > Plants > Roots > Nodule | place: USA... | reverse complement strand
TGTCATCAGGTCATCTTGTTACCAATGTCAAAATATAAAAGAAAATCTTAAGCAATAAAATTATAACTGAATGGCAAAAAGTGTAATTAAACTAAAATACTATTAAAATCATATTAAAAACATATATGTATATGGTTATATATATATATATATATATAACTATATATATATATAACTATATATATATATATAACCATGCATAGATTAAATGCGTATATACTCTGTTCCTCATCTTTCAGTGACAATAAAACAAAAACAACATTACCAGTATCCAGCCAGCCACCAATTACTATTGAGAGAAGTCAGAAATAAATAGTAATTAAACAAATGAATAAATAAATTGAACCTCACTGAAAGAAAAAAAAAAGTATAAGTGAAAGAATAAAAATTACCAGAAAATAAGGCAAATCGAAGACTCCGGTGAGGAGGAGCCACTGGAGGCCATACCCGAAGAATCCCATGGTGGCAGCCATGAACAAAACGAGAGAAAGGGGAAGGTGCATGAGCGCGATGCCAGAGGACCAGCCGAAAACCTTCCCCATGTCGTTGGCGGTGGCGAGATAGTTCAATTGCACCTGTGAGATGTTGAGTGTGGATTTGAGTGACGAGGAGTACTGTGAGAAATTGAAATTGGTGCCGGTGAAGGCCTGAATCCAAATCGTTGCAACTAGGATCATCCATTTCCTCGATTGTCCCGCCATCAGAGCGAATAGTCGCGGCCTACGACGCGGAGATTCTGAGCCTGCTGCTGAGTCTCGTGATTCCGAAGCGAATCTGCGCCTCTCACTGTCCCTGCGTGGCCTCATGTTAAATGCGTGATGTGCGCCTTATATAGACAGACGTATGAGGGAAAGTGAGATTGCAAAACGCCGAGGGAGAAAATTTTTTATAACGCCCACGCAGGACAAGCAAGGGGCTGTTTGTGTGTCTCTTTTCGCATCTTGTGTTCCCCACCACTTTCATTGTTCTGTCCTTTTCGGTTGTATTAACGCCAGTCTTGGTAAGCACAACAAAATTTAAATTCAATATTATTTTACTTTCTCACTGATCCCTATTCTTTAAAATTGATTGAAATAATATGATAAAAACTTTAATTAATTAATTTTAAATTTATTGTCAATTTGCAATATTAATTTTTAGCATGGTCACACCTAATACCAAGTCAACTAAACTTAATGTTAATAAAAGACTCAAGGATGAATTTCTGTCAAATTGAAATACTTTTTTAAGATGTCTTAATAAATAAAAATTCAAGATTAAACAATTAAAATGTAGAAGCGAATTTAATTTTAGTCAAATTAAATTAATTAATTTCTAGACCTGGATTATAGGTAATGTATATTTATAACTAGGTGTGAACACCTCCTTATTGTATTTTTGTTTGGTGAAAACACCTACAACATCTACTACTTAAGGAGAATAAACATACATTACGCAAATTAAATTTTTACAAGTGACTATATTATGTATGCAAATTATTGTGCTTAAAGAAATAGTTTTGATTGGGGAAACTAAATTTGTTTTGATTATATCTATATATAAATATCACTTGAATATAATTTGGTCCCCATTCTAAAATAGAGATATTTTATCCCTCACTTTAAAAAAGTATTAATTTTTTATTTAATTACGTTAGATATAATATATTCATTCCAGATGTCGTAAAGAATAGGAGAACGTTCTTCAATTTAAAATAGAACAACCAAATCTACAGATGGAACAAAATAGAAAAACAAAGTTGTATCTAAACCAAAATATTATTGAAACACATGCATATTCAATAATGATGGGAAATAACAAAGGTATGGGACAAGATTAATTTATATATGGTATTAATTTAACAAGATGATATATAAAATTACTTTTATAAATGTTAAATCATATGAATTTTGTAAAAATATAATTCATTTATATTATAGTAGTAGATTAAATGAATTGTTTTTTCAGGTTAAAAAGTTTATAAATACAAAAGTTAACTATTTAAATTTTATTTTATAAAAAGATTTGGTTTTTTATTTTCTCTAATTCATCTTTTTTGAGATTTGTAATAGTTTAACAATTTTATAACATTTTTCATTTAACTTTAGTAGAAAACATTAAGAATAAAAGACATCTAATTTTAGATCGCAAAATAATCAATAAACTGGAAAAAAAAAAGACTTTTTTAGTTTGGGTGAAATTTTTTAGCTTGAGCGAGAATGACTTCACTTGAGAGAAAATTTCTTCATTTGAGTGAAAATTGATCCGAGAAAATGTACAATTCTAGTACTATTTTCGTTTAAGCAAAAATCTTCTCGCTTGAACGAAAATCTTCTCGCTTGAGCGAAAATCTTCTCGCTTGAGCGAAAATGAACCTGAGAGCAGATCTTCATTTTCACTTGAGTAATAATTCTTACTTGAGCAAAAATATCAGTAAACAATTGTTAAAGTAGATATATCAGTAAACCTCACCCTTAATATATAGTCCCACGCACAAGTTTGGGAGTCTCGGCATAAGGGGTGTGTTGAAGATCCCAGAAATAAAGCCTTTCAACAGTATATAAGCGAGTGCAAACCTCACTTACAGGTCGATTTTATAAGGTTGAGTTAGGCTTAAAGTCCACTTCTTAAGACAATTTTTCACAAAACTAACTTTTATCTATATTCAATAATTAACATACATTCAAGGTTTAAAGTGCTACATAAAGTCTCCAAACACATCAAAGTTATGTATATTTATATACATGACAAAGAAAAACCAAATTAAAGGTCTATACTCCTTAAGGTTCTTCAAAACTTACATCTACTCGTGTGCAGTGTACATAGTACAATCATCACAGTTATAACACAAGATAAATAAGGGTAAGCTAGTAAAATAATATTTTCAACTTGTAAAAGTAAAATGAAACGAAGTAAATAGATTTACAACTCATGTCTTGTTATAGATTTAAGAATTCAAATATCAACCCTCAAATCAAATATAATAAGTCATTCATCCAATCAAAATTCCTTTATACTCCATCTCAATCATATTACCTTCACAATGATTCATTTACAATCATTGTATCTTTATTTCCTTCTCTAGTACTCTGATTTCATTTCAATCAAAATGATTGCATATGAACTCATCATTCAATCACAACACAAATAATAAAATTTTAACTATACTGAAAGCATGTAGAATTCATTTGTAACCATGATATCTTGATTTCTTTCAATCTCTAGTACTCTGGTTTCATTTCAACCAAAATGGTTACATCTAAACTCCACATTCAATCATATCACAAGTCATATCATTTCAACCATACTAAAACATATATAGATTCATTTGTGACCATGATACCTTGATTTCCTTTCAACCCCTTGTACTTTAATTTCATTTCAACTAAAATAGTTTCATATGAATCTATAATTCAGTCATCACACACTTATTTCAATTCCTTCGTGCATAACTATATCCAACAATTCAAAATTCACTATATTCAAAAACAACTCTTTTCTATCAAGTTATCAATATCACAGTTCATACTAGATATATAATCAACCAATTTCATCATAAAAACTCTCTGTAATAGAAATTGAAACTCAAAACCAAATCTCATCGCAGTCAAAGCTTTTAACCCAAGTTACTATTGAAAAACTTAAAACTAGCTTCCCTCACGTAAAACGATGATTTCCAAAACAATTCCTCCAACCAAACAATGACATTAATCCAAACTCTAGAGATCTAGAACAAGTTATCCAACCAAAATCATATTTCATTATAATCTTAATTACGTTGAGAGAAACACTTTTTCTCAACTATTCCTACCAAGATTGATGACAAAAACATAAGAAAACACATATAACAAAGGATCCTCAAAGTAAATAGGAACTTACTCTTATTAAGATTCTAATAAGTTAGAAATGGCCCCAGACTCCTTAACTACTGTAGGGCTCGATCAGTTTCTGATGAAGTATGGAGAGTGACATTGAGAGAGAAGGGAGAAGGAGATATGGAAAGGAATTGGGAGAGAAAAAGTTATTTAGCAAAAGGCTTACAACACTAGTGAAGTTAGTAAAAAATTAAATATCTATCTTATTAGAATTTCATTTAGAGTAAATTTCTATTTTCCAATTTTTCTTGGGTTATTCAGTAGAAGGATACTTTGAATTTCTAAGTTATGTGCTTACATGTATAATGGGTAAAGATCATCTTCAGTGAGTTTTATGTAAACATATTTAAGTTTCTTTTGTGAATGAAGGACTCAAAGTTTTGTTGGAGTAATGTAGATTTTTCAGGTAGCTATCAATCTTTGCATCTTGTAAACAAGTTACACATATATGTTAAGTTGATGTTAGGAAGTGAAAGCTCTATTGAAATTGGTTTGGACATGTAGAATGATTAATTATGTCTTTGATTGTGAACATAAATGTTGAGATGATTAATTTAAATAGAGTTAAGATTATGAAATTGATTAGAATTTTAAGTTTCGGCAAAACCTTGTTTTTTTTTATATACCTTATTTTACCTAAATTTGTTCCCTGCAAAGTCATTAGGCAACCCTTCTGTTCATTTGATGAAATTTAATTAATTGAAAACATGAAAAATTTGGTTATTCAACAATCAGATGGTCAACAAACATTTTTTAGATAACTTAATCTTATATTTCACTACAACAAATATCATTTTAGGCAACGCTAAATAAAACCACGGGTATAAAAGTGTTGCCTAAACATAGTAAAAGCAACAGTTTTACAAATGTAGACTAAAAATTATTAAAAGCCACGATTTTTAAACTGTTGATACTTTAGGCAACATTTATGTACATGTTGCCTATTAAAATGTATCCTAAAAGGTAAAAACCGTGGCCTTAAATCAAATTAAAAAAAATTAAATTGCATAATTGCTTGTTGCTGGTTTTAGTCTTTCACGAAAACTTTGCTGGTTCCCACTCTCTGTTAAAACTTTCTTCCCGCGATTATCACTCTTCTTGTCAAAATAGAGTCCATCTCCCTTTCACTCTTTGTTGGTTCTCTCTTTCACTCCCGACTCTTGCTCTCACTCGGACATCGCACATCCAGCTCGGTTCGTTTATTGTCGTGGTTCATTGTCGCCGTTCATTGTTGCCGTTCATTGCTGTTGTTCATTGTCACCGTTCATTGCCGTCGTCTTCTAGCTTCTCACGGTTAGTCTTCTATCCCTTATTTCTCTTGTTTTTTCATGGTTTTTCTTTTGATTAGGTTAGGTATATAGTGTTTCTATGTTGTATTTTAAATATTTTTAGATTTAGGGTTCTTAGATTTGGAGTTCTTAGATTTAGGTTAGGTATTGTGTGTTAGTAGATCTGCGAGCACAAGTAGCAGCAAATCAAAGAGGAATTGCTCTAGTTCAAGAGCTCATTGAGCAGTATGGTCTGAAAACTGTTCAGGCTTACATGAATTACGTACAGGCTAATACAGAAGTAGTAGTAAGAGAGATGTTTAAGTCAGTTGGTCGTAGCATTTCATCCAAATCAAATGAACTTGCAACTATCGAAGAAGAGGACTACATGGATGATGGATCCATTATTCATTTGAAACTGAGCATTGACTCTAATAAAGGAGAAGCAGTTTTTGATTTTGTTGGGACAAGTGCTGAAGTTTATGGTAATTGGAATGCTCCAGAAGCTGTAACAGCTGCATTTGTCATATAGTGTGTTCGTTGTTTAGTGAATGTTGATATTCCTCTCAATCAAGGTTGTTTGGCTCCAGTGAAGATTCTTATCCCAGAGGGCTCATTTCTCTCTCCTAGTGATACTGCTGATGTAGTAGGAGGTAATGTCCTTACATCACAGAGGATAACTGATGTTATATTCACTGCATTTCAGCCTCTGCTTGTTCACGGGGATGTATGAATAATTGTTTCCTTCAATGTTAATTGATCAATTTCTGAAAGAAAATGGAAACAATGAAAATGAAGAAGAAAATGTTCAAAATGGAAGTGAGGATGAAGAACAATATGTTGGGGAAGAAAATGACCAAGATGAAGATGAAGTGAATGTCATAGAAGGTAAATATTTTATTATTAGAAATTGACTATGTTTTTTCATATTTATGTCTTCTTTTTAATATTTCAATTTATGAGTTCAATGTTAAAATAGGAACAAGTAAGAAAAGAACACGAGGACCAACCCAATGCTTAACAGTACATGGAAGATCTACTGAAGAGCGTGTAGAAGTTATCTTGGACATTGATGGAGAACCAATTGGTCCCACAGACAAAATTGTAACTGACTTGAGTTATTTCCTTGGCATGATTGCTAGGAATTCAACCTTTTGCCCCTTGGTTTACACAAATTTCAAAGCCTTGCTCAAAGATAAAGAAAAAAAGGATCGTATATGGAGCTATGTTACGGTATGAAAAACAATTTTATATTGATTTAATGATCAAATATTTATAAGAATGCACTAATTTTAATGCTCTTTTCATATGATAAGTTCATTATTAGTGATAAAGGAGAGAAAGCAGTATTTACTCGCATAAATGATGCATGGAGATGCTACAAGAATTTTATCAAGAAAAGACACTTTTTAATGTACTCCACACTAAAGGATCGTCTCAAACATCGTCCATTATCTATTTCTGAAGCTTATTTCAGGCAATTGATGGAATACTGGAATACTTCAACTATCAAGGTAAGGTTATTTGATGTCTTATACTTTACAATTACTTTCTTATCTATCTTGATTGTTATCTTTTGTTATTACAATGTAGAGTATCAACGAGAAAAATGTTGCAAACAGGGCAAAACAAAAATACATTCATCGCATGGGATCGACCAGTTTTTTCTAGAATTCATGCTGAATTGGTATATATGATATTACATTTCTAATCATACCTCCAAACTTTTAATCTAATACAAAATAATTGTAATAAATTTTTTGTTATTATTTTTCAATATGTAATTATGTAGCATGCCAAGAAAAAGGAAGGAGAAAAAGTTACTCAAGCTGAAATGTTTATTAAAACTCGTCAACGTCAGGAAGGCTGGAGCAGAAAAGAAATGGATGAAGAAACATATAATGCTATTGTAAGTTTACAACTATTTTTGATGTACATATAAATTTATTGTTTTTAATCATTCAAATTCATTCTCTTTTATTAGATCAAGCTTCAAAGTTCCATTGAAAACTCAAGTGAATCTGCGGAACAAGCCTTTCAATCACTATTTGGAAAAGAAAAACCTGGGAGAGTACGTTGTTATGGAAAGACTATGACTCCATCAACATTTAAAAGAAATGAAGAAATTGCTGCTATAAAAAAAGAACATGCAAATGAAATTAGTGACATCAAGAAGAAAATGAAAGATCTAGAGGCAATGTTAAAAGCTGTGGTAAAGCAGCAAAATCCAGATTTAGATGAGGAGGACATAAATAATATGATGACACGTATTTTAAGTAAAGAAAGTAGTGCAGTGGGATTACATTCGTCTACATCAACCCATGATCCATATAAGCAGGTATATATATTGAAACTTGTTTTGTTTTGTACTGTTGGAGGAATGAGTGTTAATTGATTTTCACATGTTAATTTGGACTTTTTTTGCTATTTGATTTTTACAGGTTAATCCTACAAATTTGAACATTGAACATGCTAATAAACTTGCTTTGTTTTTGTTGTTTTTTTTACAGCTTGGTGATAATGAAGACAATGAAGACAATATTGGAGAAGAATGAATTGATTGTTATGTAATACAGGAACAATTTAGACATGATGTTTTTTTAACTAGGATTGTAGTTTTAATTTTGATGGCTTGATACTCATCATGTTTTAAGACAACTTTTTGACCATGTATGAAAAGTAGCATTGAAAAGTTATTATGGATTCAATTATGTTTATTTTGATATATATATATATATATATATATATATATATATATATATATATATTGTTTTTCTCATTTAAAATTACATGATTTTTAGTTTTTGGACTTTTAATATTGGTTTTTCTTGTGAAATTTTGGATTTTAAAGATATAAATAATAATATTTTATGGTTGGGCCACTAATTTTTGTATACGTAATATGTAAAATTAAAATATTATATTATAAATTTTTTCAACACTTTAGGCAACGTTTTTAAAATTGTGATTGTTGCCAACACATTAAGCAACGGTTTTATAATTGTTGCCTTGCAAAAAACTGTTGCCTATTACAAATGGCAACACTCACATAGACCACGGCTGAAAAATCGTTGCTTAAACTTTAGAACACGGTTTCATGTTGTTGCCTAAAGTGATATTTGTTGTAGTGTTTGTTGTTCACTTGATGATATGTATTACCATATATGTAGATGTTTGTGGTAATATTAAAAAAAAAAAACTGAAATAGTTATGATTTCTTTTATATATATATAACATTAGAATTGTAATAAAATTTGATAGTAATATTAATAGTTACAAATTTAATTAGTGTATTTGTAAAATTGTTAAGTATACAATTTTTAATATAACTTTAAAAACGGATTATTACTTTAGCTTGTTATTTTATTTCAATTATATTGAAACAACTCTATACTATTGGTTTATGAGTAAGTAAGCGTCATATTTGAGATTATCTTTCTAAAACAATGTCCGCTGCATAAAAAAATCTAAAATTTCACAAAATTCTCTAAATAACTGTTGAAATATTATAATAAAAATTAGGACAACGTCAAATGTTACTCTACAATCACCTCATATCTAAGATTTTAATAACAATAAATAATAAGGACTACAAAATTTTGATTTAAACTGATTTAGGGGTAAAAAAATTATAACTAGATATGGATCAATTTGATAATAATGATATTAAATTTTAATTAATTTAATCTAATATTTTGTGTTTCGGAATTTACAAGTTACCTCATCTGAGTTTGAATTTGATGTATTTGTAACACAGTGACTTATACATAAACTCTACATATAATATCTCTTCCTTTATATAAGACTAAAAGTATTTTAAAAAATAATACATTATCTAGTATTTAAAAAATATAAAGAATATATATATATATATATTTACAAAAGAATATCACAAAATAAACTATTATTTCTATTATCCTCTATATTTAACTTTTCGACTTGATAAACATTTATGTACCAAGGCAATATATTATACATATAAATAAATGATAAGTTATTGAAAATTAATATCATAACATTGATAACTTAACTCCTAGATTAAGACATAATTATAATTACAAATAATTTAAACTCTCAATTATTTTATAACATAGATTAAGTCTACAAACATAAAAAAAATATTTTTTAAAGAATATTTATTAATGTCTTTTGAACGTCTACTAGAAACAAATATATGACATATTTTAAGTTCCACATGTCTATATTTTGGATTTCATAAATTAATGTTACCATTATCCTTGCATGTTGTCTAAATATGCACATTTTCTCTTGTTTTTTCTTTTATTAAAGAAGTTTTTAATCTATTTACATATCATTGACGTCTTGGTTTGTAATCTCCACTAACTTTATATCATTCTTATAGCGGTAGCTAGACCTACTTTAAATAAGCATTCTTATGCAAGAAAATAATTAAATATATTTCACTAATGTGACTTATGTGAAATATAATTATGGGCCTGAATGTGATTTAATAAAATAGAAGGATCTATTGGTAATTATGGGAGGTTATTTATTTTATAAATAACTTATAGTAATCAGTCTGATGGATGTTGGTTACACAAAGAGATTAGGATTTTGTCTCTGTAGTATAAGGGTTCTCTGCAATTGACCATCAAGAAAGTGTGTGGGAAAGGAGAGTGACTGAAAGAGATAGATTAGGAAAAGGAGATTGAAGTTTCTTTGATTGAGTCTCTCATGGATCAAGGTAAGTCTCTCTTATTATCCTATATTATGTGAGAATCATAGATTCTAAGATCTTGTGAAACGTATGTTTATGATTGACTAATTTCAGATTGAACTTACATGTGGTATGAGAGCAAGGTTATTTGAATTTTATGATTCTCCATTATTGATAATTTTTCTCAATTTCATGAACCCTAATTTTAAATAAAATTATAAAAGAATTATGAATTACAGTAATTAAAGTATCGCAAATTAGAGTTTATGTGTATATGAAAATTATTGATTGTCTTTATTGTTACATGCTTGGCATTGTTTACTTGACAACCATTGTTGCTTTGTTTTATTGGAATTGCAATGATTCTTAATTGATTCTCATAAAATAAATTGTGGGATCAAGGTTAATTTTTGGTTTAAGAATATATCTATCCCTATCCTATTTATTTATTTTATGAATCAAGGGTATGTGATAATTAATTTAAATTCTTATGTTCTTGCCAAGTTTTTCTTCCACTGCAAATATTTGATTGAAATATGGAATTGCAACAGTGAGATAGAAAGTGGTAGGAAATGCATGTAAGTCCAACCCTAGCCTATCAATGAAATTTTGAGTATTTAGTACCTAACTACAGATAATGTTTTATGAGTTAATTATGATTATTTCCTGTTGTATAAATGAGAATTAATTTATGAATTGATTATTTTTTGGGATTAATCGTATGACAGATTTGTAATCACTAAAGTGATCAAATCTTTATGTTTTGGTTAATTCCAAATTAATGATTATTTTTATTTTAATTATAATTAATCGTATGATAGATTTCTAATCACTAAAGTGATCAAATCTTTATATTATGGTTAATTCTAAATTAATGATGGTTTTTATTTTAATTGGGATTGATCGTATGATAGATTTGTAATCACCAAATTGATCAAATCTTTATGTTTTGGTTAATTCCAAATTAATAATTATTTTATTTCATTGGAATTAATTGTATGATAAATTTGTAATCACCAAAGTGATCAAATTTTTATGTTTTATTTTAATTCCAAATTAGTGATAATCTTTATTTCAATTACCCATAGAATGGATGCTAAATTATAAATAATTGATTTATGAGTTAATTGAAGTTCATTATTATAAGGCATTTATGGATCATCCAAAGGTTGATTAGTTGTTCTTATAATTGATGGATATGGCTATTGGTAGTTGGTATGTATTATTAGTTCTATTTATATATCCAAAGATAATAAGTTTTTCTAATGAGTGCATATCTCTTACCAAATAATGTTAATATTATTAGCATAATATATCACCCAAAGGAGAACATTAATATGCATATAATGTTTGTTTGATATCTGAATCTGTATAGTATGTTTAATGTATAACTTAAAGTATTAATGTTAGGCATGTGTTAATTGCAATATATGTTTACATCACAAGTTATGTTTGTTCCAATATTTAATGGGTTAAATTTTTGATTGGAGCAAATAAGTCCAATTTTACATAGGTGTGTTGGATCTTGATATGGGTTTTAGTTGCCAAAGATTTTACTTAAAGGATGACATTGATTATAAGGAAACATTTTCATCTATGTCTAAGAAAAATTCTTTTAAAATCATCATGGCATCAGTAGCTCATTATGATCTTGAGTTGCATCAAATGGATGTTAAAAGCGCTTTTCTGTATGATAGTTTAGATGATGTTTATATGGACCAAATAATGGGGTTCATTGAAGAAGGAAAGGAACACATGGTGTGTAAACTTAAGAAATCCATATATGGTTTCCAGACAATGATATTTTAAGTTCAATGATACTATTACATCTTTTGGATTTAAGGAAAACATTGTTGGTCGATGTATATATTTGAAGGTCAGTGGGAGCAAGTTTATATTTTTGATTTTGTATGTTGATGATATCTTGCTTGCAACTCATGATCTTGGTCTATTAAGTGAGACTAATAAGTTTCTCTTTAATAACTTTAAAATGAAAGATATGGGTGAGGCATACTATGTGATAGGAATAGAAATATTCCGCGATAGATCACATGGATTGTTGGGTTTGTCTCAGAAAGCATATATTAATAAAGTTTTAGAGAGGTTAAAAATGGATAAATGTTCAACATTTTTCGTTTCAATATAGAAAGGAGACAAATTTAGTCTTATGCAATGTCCAAAGAATGATTCGAAACGGAAATAGATGGAGAATATCCTTTATGTATCTGTTGTTGGGAGTTTGATGTGTGCTCAAACACGTATGAGGCCAGATATTAGCTTTGCAGTTGTATGCTTGGTGCAAAGAAAATCTTAAGATACTTACAAGGAATAAAGAATCACATGCTTACTTATAAAAACTTAAGGTGATTAGATATAAAGATTCAGATTTTGCTGGTTGTATGGATACTAGAAAGTTTATATTTGGTTATGTGTATCTTTAGCCAGATGAGTGATTCTATAGAAAAATGCGAAGCAGTTAGTCATTGCTGCATCTATGATGGAAGTTGAATTTGTGACATACTTTAGGTCACAATTCAGACTAATTGGCTGCAAAATTTTATTTCAGGACTTGGAGTTGTCGATAGTATTGCCAAGTCGCTAAAAATTTATTCTGATAATTTTACAGCAGTCTTCCTTTCTAAAAATTGACAAGTATTCCAAAGGTGTTAAACATATGGAATTGAAATACTTTGTCATTAAAGAAGAAGTTCAAAAACTTAGAGTGTCAATACAACATGTTAGCACCGATCTTATGATTGATGACCCTTTAACAAAAGGGTTACTGCCTAAAGTATTTACTGGTCATGTAGAGAATATGGGCATTATGTGTACTAGTGAATGTTGAATGGTGTATGTTGTTAGTAATGCCTATTTGATACTCTGAGCTCATTATTTTATAGTTTCTAAAATATATATGTTTTTTTGCCTTATGAATGTGCATGCAAGTTATGATTATGATGTAGAAAACAAATTATGTTATTGTTGATGAAATATGACATTATGTTTGAATTGTCACGGATTTCTCATAATGAAGTCATATTAAGGAGAAGCATGATACAATAATGCATGAGAGTAATGTGTCGATTGAATGACATGTGTCCACTACAACTTTTATTGTTCTTATATCTTTAAGTATGATGAATTATGAAACCAATTTATTGAATGTCCTTTAATGTCCATTATGATTTATGTAATTTATTAAATCATTAAGTATTATATCAACAACACATGAGTCAAGTGGGTGGGAGAATGTAAGAAAATAATTAAATATATTCTATTAATGTGACTCATGAAATATAATTATGAGTAATGTGATTTAATAAAATAGAAGGACCTATTGGTAATTATGGAAGGTTATTAAGGAGATTGAAGTTCTTTTGATTGCGTCTCTCATAGATCAAGGTAAGTCTATCTTATTATCCTATATTATGTGAGAATCATAGATTTTAAGATCCATTGGAACGTATGTTTATGATGGATTGAAATTATGATTGAACTTACATCTTAATCAAAGTTAAAATATTGTGTAGTTATAAGTAAGATTTTAATCTATTCCAAACAAATCTTATTATTCAAAATTGAAGAATTGTATAATGATAGATAAAATTTCGATAAGTCGTATTACTAGTGACTAACTGAAAATAATAAGGTACATAAATCTGCAAATAAATTGGAACATTTATCTCTTGTAAAAATAAAATTATTAGATAATGTATCACTAGTGATTAATTGATTACAAATTCTTAACAAGTTTAAAATACTTAATTTCAACTATCTATTGCACAAATTTCATATTTAAATATTTTAATTCAATTTGATCATAGAAAGCTAAATAATATAATTCAATAAAGTTCAAGCATCACTTCAATCACAATTCAATTCAATAAATCAAATATCATTGTTGTTTCAATTTTCAAACTACAATATAATAATTTTTAATCCGCATAAGAAATCCCTCAGTTAAAAAACACAAATAACTATATAATAATCAATATCCTATAAAAAAAATTATCACCAAAATTCTAAATGTCTATAGAGATAAATCTAGCCATTCAAATTTCAAATTTATTCAAATTCTAAACATAAATACATATACAATAATTCACTAAAGATAATTTTTTTATCTAAAAGTAAACTAATTTAAAGAATTGTTTTTCTTAACTATCAAACTAATTTGAATTCAAATACTAATGATTTTTAAAAAAAAAAATAGAGTAAAAAAATACTTTGAACATTAAACATCTTTGGTAGATTTGATCTTTACCATACGAACTATTTCTAAAGTGGAATATGATTTTGAAAAAAAAAATGAAAACTAGGACAAGAAGCCAAAAGAGATGAGAGAGGAGAAGATTTAAAAAGAGAAATCTTACTTATTTGATGAAAAGAAAGAAGAGAAAAAAAAAAAAAAAGCAATTAGACCGAACCCATTGAAGCTTATTGTATTTTATAAAACGGGTTTCATAAAAAAATAAAATGGATTAAGTACACCAAATTTTGTATAATTTTAAAAAATAATTAAT
>Ga0209700_107922_pt1 | contig 14324 bp, 5 predicted proteins | sample SiratroredBW_FD_187528 | JGI IMG/M metagenome (GOLD analysis project Ga0209700, IMG submission 187528) | Root nodule microbial communities of legume samples collected from California, USA - Siratro red BW (SPAdes) (version 2) | ecosystem: Host-associated > Plants > Roots > Nodule | place: USA... | reverse complement strand
GAGAATTTTTATAAAATTACAACAATGGTTATTTTATAAAAGAAAAAAAAAAGAGCACAAGTAATTTTAAAAAAGAAAAAAATATAAATAAGTTTTAGAATTTTTATAAAAGAAAAAAAAGAGTCCAATAAGTACTTTTAAGAAAGAAAAAAATGTAAATAAATTTAAAAAACTAATCAATTTAAATAATTTAAATTTTCTCTATATATAAACCATTCAAATTAAAATGGGTAACTTTTCTTCATATTTTTCCATTCAAATTAATTTCACATTTATTTTAATTACTTAAATGACAATTAATTAATTTCAATGACTATATTTTTATTTTTATCAAAATTTTCAAAAAGGGTTTTATCAATATGTATTAATTATAATTTAATTTTATATGCACAACCCAATACAACAACGAAAGATAGGAGAGGAAATGTGAGAGAATTAATTACCCTAAACTCTTGCAGTAGCCTAACGATTTGAATTAATCAATTAATTACTTAATTAAAATAGTATATTTATTTTACAATTCATTCCTTTAACTAAATTGTGTTATCTTCTCAAGATTTCATATATCTTAAATTAAATCCTTCAATAATAGAACCATTTATTCACAATAATATTATATAATCTCTACACAATTTATCCATATCAGGAAATAAAATAAAAAATATATCATTTTAAAAATTTAAAAAAAAAATTACACTAATTTAAAAAATTTACCAACTGTTTGTTAGTTTGACACTCATGGTAAAAAATACATCAGCCTTGCATATATAATAATAAGATAAGATCACGTCCACACCTTTATCAAACATCTACCCCTCTTTCGGTCAATCCGTCCACACCTTAATCAAACTGCACCAACTTATCTTATTATCTTTCACAATTTAATCATGATTTCTAACTTCACTAAAGGCCACAACTTTTTCTCTAATCTAATCAATCAAAAATACTCCAAAGACCATGCTAAGCCCAATACTTTTCCACGCTCACTCGTCACTCCTGGACAAAGTCACAAACTACATTCCAAATAAAACATCGTATGAAACATACATTATTCATGTCGCTACCGAATCCACTTCTTTAAATTCAACACACAAAGTGTTCCAACGCACGACCACACTCTCAGTTATTTCTTCCTGCCACAGAGACAACTCTGATGGAACCTGTAGCACTGGTAGCTGGGGTCACAGGGATGGCTGGGCTCAGTCTGGCCCAAGCCCTGAAGCAGCCCAATTGTCCCGGAGGCCCATGGAAAGTTTACGGCGCCGCCCGCAGGCCCCCTCCCGGTTGGTTCCCTCCTTCCACCGTCGACCACTTCATCACCTTTGACGCTCTCGACTCATCCGACACGTGCGCCAAACTTTCCCCCATTGCGAGTGAAGTCACGCACCTATTCTGGATCAGCTTGCAGGTTCGTGCTGATGAAGAAGCTAACGTGAGAGTCAACGAAACCATGCTCCTCAACGTTCTCACCGCCCTCAAATCTTCCAAGTCTTCAAAGCTTGCCCATGTGACGGTTCAAACCGGCACCAAACACTACATGGGCCCAATTTTCGACCCTCTCCTCTCCACTCAACTCATCTCCCACGAGCCACCCTTTCACGAGAACATGGCGCGGCTCCCTTACCCCAACTTCTACTACGCGCTCGAAGATCTCGTTGCATCCTACTCGCCATCGCTCACGTACTCAGTGCACCGCTCCTCTATTATAGTAGGCGCGTCGTCCAGGAGTATATACAACACACTGCTCACGGTAGCAGCCTACGCCGCAATTTGTCGCCACGTAGGATTGGCGTTTCGGTACCCGGGAACGAAGTACACGTGGGAGCATTTCTGTGACATGACCGACGCCGGAGTGTTGGCCCAGCAGCACGTGTGGGCTGCGGTTACCCCCGAGGCCAAAAATCAGGCATTCAATTGCACAAACGGCGACGTTTTCACGTGGAAGAGCATCTGGAAGTTATTCTCTGAACTTTTCGATGTGGAGTTCGTGGCGTTTGACGAAACGCAATCCTTCGATTTGGCGGAGCTGATGCGTGATAAGGGTGGCGTTTGGAAGGAGATCGTGGAGAAATACGATCTTCACAACACCATTTTGGAGGAAATAACTTGCTTTGAAGCCCTCCAAGCAGTGCTAAGTTTTAAGTTTCAACATGTGTCTAGCATGAACAAGAGTAGAGAATATGGATTTTGGGGACATGTGGATACCTTTAAGAGTATCAGATTTTGGGTGGAGAAGCTCAGACAGATGAAGATCATGCCATTGTATCAACATTGAATTTCATATTTTCTGCGCTTTTACTTTTCAAAGACAACTGTTGTAATGTTCATCTTTGCCACGTGGGATATCGTTTTTTTCTTTTTCAGTTTGGTCTTTTTTTAATGGAAAAAATAGTATTTTTTATTAAATTTCAGATAGGTATCATTTCAGGTATCAAATAAATAGAAGTGACTTTAATTAAAATGTTTTTCATTAAGTTCATTTTGTATAAAATTATCTTTTAATTATTTGATATTATGTTGATTATATTTAACAATAATTATACAACTTTATTTTAAATTAAAATAAAATAATAATAATAAGAAGAAAAATTTTAATTAAATTCATATGAATTTAATTAAAATAATAATGATTATTACAGTAATAATATAATAATTTTTATAAATAAAAATAACAACATTTAATAATATAATTTAAATGATAATAATAATCATGAAAATAATAATTATAATTAGATTCATACAGATTGAATTAGAATAAAAATAATAATAATTTTAATAATAAAATAATATAATGATTATTTTTGAAGAAATAATAATAATATAATATTTTTATAAATAAAAATAATAATATTTAATAATACATTATGAACTATTCAGTAGTTATTAGTAGTTATAAGTGTATCAAGTTTTACTTACAAACCACTATCATTAATGTTTTTATTTATTATCAATAGACAATAAACAAACACTTCTCTTTCTCTTTGATCAACCTGAAACGTTCTACTTTGAAATGATTAAACTCAGTCATAAATAAACTATTAACAATAATAACCACCTTTATAAGCTTTAACGTTTTTTTAGTAATTTGATGACATATTATGTTAAAATTGACAATGGTTATTCTCTCATATCTTGTTTGCATGAGACAATGTTTCCTTTAAGGTGATAAATAAATACGAAATTCATCTTCAACCACATTAAAACTCATTTTAATACTATACATTTTATTAAATACATTATATATTATTAAGGCAATAATATTCTAAATTATACAACAATGTTTAAGTTTTCTACTTCTGGAATTCCATCATTAATTATTGGAAGGCTTATGTCGGAACCATCAGGGTATGATTGAGTCGTTCAATTGATTAAAGTTACATCAAAAGTCTCACCATTCATACAAAGTTGGTAAGTGTTTGCCAAATGCCACTTCGAAGGATAAATAAAAACAAAGGCCAAAACTTCTACATCTTCTAAGCTCTTCCATGGGACCGTCCAATCATGTGTGAGGGAACGAAGTACACGTGGGAGCATTTCCGATGAAGATCACACCAAAACTTAAAGAAAAAAAAATACAATAATGCATCAAAGAGGAAAAGATTGAATAAAATAAATAATAAAAAATCATAATTGATTATTAGATAAAACCATAATCGATTATGTATATTACACATGGAGTTAGTACATCTCTTGTTCTCGCAGGACCGGTGAACCCATAAAGTTGACAACACGTCTTTTACTCTTCCCATAATGGTGATGAAAACACCCACAAAATAGTAGTTTGTAGCAAATCATGCATAACAAGTCACATCCCTAAATAATACATAGCAATCATATTATCACATTACAAAATAATATTATCATATTAACAATAATAACCATGTTTATAAACTTTTAACGTTTTTTTAATGAGTAGGTGATATATTATGTTGAATTAACAATTGTGCTATTAAATTAACAATTGTTATTCTCTCATGTGTTGTTTGTATGAGACAATGTTTCGTTTTTGCGATAGATAAATACATAATTCATCTAACAACCATATTAATAATAACAAGTATCATCTTTTAATTTTTTATGAATACAAAATTTCTCTTTCAGCTGTATTAAAAGACGTTTCAAACATATAAATCAAATTAGGTTCGATATATAACTCTTAAAAGTATGTTTAACTGTGATAAAGATAATCATCTTACAATCAAATTAAGAGAGTATTTAAACAAAACATTGTGATTGAACAACAAGTAGCATAGTTCTTTCTATCGATGAATATAAAATTATATTTTAGTTGCATTGAAATCACTTTTAAACAAACAAATCAATTTAGGTGAATTAGCCTCAAAAGTACAATTGTATGTGTATACATAATTCATTTCTTAGCTACATTAAGGTGCATTTGAAGCATACAATATTTAGGGTCATTAAGCCTTAAAAGTATAATTTTTTTAATATGATAAATAAGTAATTCATCTTACAACCACATTAGGAAAACTTGAATAATATATTTGGTAGGACTCACTTTATCTAGGTTAATAAACAATAGTTAAATGAGGAACAAAATCTTATCTTAATTTGATTGTATAATAAGGTAATCGAATGAGGAATAAATTTTCATCACATCAATAATGTTATCAGGACTGAATTATATATTTTGTTTATGAAAGCATGGAAGTACATTGTTGGGGAAGGTGGAAGTGAAAGTAAAAAAAATAAAAATAAAAATGATGGTGGACAATATAAATAGACATATAAACAGTATGCGCTTGGCTGCCCGCGTTGCCCAACCTAACATCTTTAGGCATAGCTGGCGGCGTTTCTGTTCTGACCGCCCAAGTGCATATGCCAACTTTTCATTGTTTAAGAAATGAAAAGAATAAAGTTGATTTTGCACTACTCATTATCTCTATCTATCTTTTTTTTTATTATTATTATCTCTCTCTAATCTCAATTCTTATGGCATAGCCTTTAAAATAATTTGCATGAACGTGGCAAAAAATAAAAAATAAAGCCAAAGGTCAAAAGCCTCGACTTTAGGTAGAAAAGATAGATATTTTGAGGCTGTCCCAATATGCATCAGAAGTAAGCACTCTAGAAGGGTGTTATCTATGCATAAGGACAATAACAACTAAATAATTTTTAATCTTAACTAAAACAATAACAACGATTAAGATAAAGTAATACAGATTGATAAGAAAAAGTATCTAAAACAATAGTTATTCCACCAGAAAACAGAGCAATGCCTAGAAAATAGACATATTTTTTTCTGCACAATAAAATTGTTTATATTTTTTAGTTCTCTACCATGTGATACTTCTAAACTAAGACGTGACACAATAATTTATTCATAATAAAATTCAACATTTTTTTTTATTTTCTAACTAAAATCTTTATTCAAATAACACGTTAAAATCATTACATTATTTTTTAAATGTAACAATTATAAAAATTAAAAAATTTAAAATAGTTTAAAAATATAAAATACAAAATAGGTTGAAATTATAACAACTATTTTTAAATATATAAATATATTTTAAAAATATAAAACATTTTACATTTATGAATAAAGATGAGGGAGACAATTGATAATATAAACACTGTTGTAGAGTGTCGAAAGACAGGAAAATGGGAAGAAACTACCTTAGGTGTTTCCACCTTAGTTCCTTTCTACGCCATATGGTCCAATAACGGTATGTTTCCATCATAAAACATTAGTCAAACAAAAAAAAAATGTTCCAACCACCATTATATATGGTTGTTTAGAATAGCCAGTTGAGGTAACAATGTAGAAGAGTTCAAAATCCTGTTCATAATAAAAAAAAAAAACATATATCCAAGTTGGTTACAATGGTCGAACTAGAAACATAATATACTAACACATTATGATAATATATAAGTGATTCAGGAGCACAATATTTCAACAATAAAAACAAATATATTAGAATACTAACTAAAAATAAAGGAAATCTTATGGTTGGCATTATGATAATATATAAGTGATTCAGGAGCACAAGATTTCAACAATAAAAACAAATGTATTAGAATACTAACTAAAAATAAAGGAAATCTTATGGTTGGTGTGTCTGCCTTACAGTTTTATATGTTTTCATATAAACTATTATTATAATTACACAATACATATACAAGAGTAACTAATAATTTAAATAATTATCACAAGACTAGTATATTATACAGCTTATACACTTATAAGTCATATGTCATTTTATCATAGAAAACATTAATAAATTATACTTGAATTATTTCTATGTAAATATAGAAACTCTTAATTACTAACGCTTATTAATAAAAGTGGTTCAGAATCCTCTTACAATGTGCTGTATAAGAAGACTCAAACCCAAATTTTATAAGTATACACCTTTAACCACCATACTAAATAATCCTTTCTATTGTATTATGATTATTATTATTTTATTAGAATTATTATTATTACTAAAACTATTGTTATAATAATAATAATAATAATAATTATTATTATTATTATTATTATTATTATTATTATTAATCTCATAATAATAATTACTTTTTTCTTATTAAAATTATAATAATAATTATTATTCTTATTGCTATTATCTTAATTATTTTTTATTGTCATTGTTATTATCATAATTGATATTATTATTATTATTTGTGTTTTTTTAATAATATCTTTTTATGTGATGACAGATAACTAGAAAATTTTAAGGTATCAAAATTCGTAATGACGTGTAACATAAGTCTTTTATTAAAAGGATAAACTATTATTATGTATTTATAATTTATAATTTTTAGTTTATTATGAAATTGTATCTTTAACGAAAATTAGTAATCTTCTTTTTTATTCGAATAACTATTTAAAAGAATGAAGCAATTTATTAATCAAACACACTCTATTCAATAACAAATTCACCCAATTAATCATTAACATTAGTCTCTTTTAATTTAAACAGAAGGACTAACTTTAAATAACAAACGAAATATAAACTACATTCTTCAAAATCACGAAAACTATGATGAATTGACATCGAATGTCAAATAATAATAAAATAATTATGATTGACGTAAGCAAATGCACTAAACTTACCGTGAACACAATGAACGCAAGGAAACTCATGCATGAACTCAAGAATAAGATAAGATGAAGAGAAATCATAATGCAGTGAATGGCAATAAAAAAAATACCTATAATTGACATAAGCGAGCGGGTAAATCCACCAAGCTTACAGTGAGTACAAAAAGTTTATTTAATTAGAAGATGAATATAAATTGTTTGAATTAAATTAGAAAAAGAAAATAAATAAAAACAGAAATAATTTTATTTATTATTAATCATTTTAATTAATTATTATAATAAATAAAATACAGATTTTTGGTTCCCGTAATTTGTGTTTTTTTTTCTTTTCACTTAAATCAGACAAGGAAAGTGCGTCTGCACCGTCTCTATCCGTTTATATATATATACAAACACAGCGAAAAGGAGCTGCAATGGAAAAAAAAAGTTCAAAAAATAATAAAAAGTACAAAATAAAGATTAAATTATTTAATAGTGGAGACAAATTTTAAAACTATAAAAAATAGAAAATAATTTTTAAAAAATGATCAGGTGAAAGTATTTAAAAAATATAAATATAAAAATTAAGAATATATGTAAAAAATTAAAAAGAATACAAAATATTAAAATTGTATAAAATTTGGAAGAACTTGTTTTTGTGCTTTTTTGTTTTATATATAGAAGTGTGTAAAATAAATTGAATAGTAACTTTAGGGGGTGTAGTTGGTAAGAACAAAGTTGGGTTGTAGTAGAAAAGAAATGAATCAAGGTCTGAGCTTAACAAGTGAGCAGCCGTAGACAAAAATTTGAGAATTTCTCTTTGAAACTTTCATCTTCTTTGTTTATTAATAATCTTCCTTTTTAAAAAAATGCAATTTCCGTCCATCTCTTAAAAAACAAAGAACCCTACTCCTTTATTTTCCTTTTGTTTTTGAAATTTAACTTACAAACTAGATAAGAGATAGTGTAGACATTATAGGAACAGTGATGAACTAAGTCACTACTGTTGTTTTCTAGACTTGTGAGATAGATTAAGACTTCAAATTTGGATTAGGTTTTCAATGTAATACAGTAAACTTGTGACTCATATTTAGCATAATTTTAAATGTAATTGTATTATCTTACTTGCTAGATGTAATGATGCTTAATCGATGAAGTTTAAATAAGTCTTTATTCTTAGTATTTAAATTAAAGTTTTGTCGGTGATATTTATATAACTTAATTGGAAATATGATGTTGTATAATTTTGTTAATTTTAGGGTTTTGAAGTGCTCATTCCTGCATGTCTCACTCATTCTTTTACTACTGAATATTCACATAAAAATAATTGACTAATTTCAGTGGATTTTCGTTCAAACATTAGCGTAATTTGAATATTTAGCACCATTTACGTTTGTTACGAATTCAAATGAAAGATGTAATCATAATTTGAATATTTTCGTTCAAACAAAATTTGCTTGTTTGGTTTGAATTTCAATTAAAAAAAAAACTGAACTAATTAAACTAATAGGAAGTAATCGTTTCAAATTTTATTAATCTAATCATAACCAATACATAAACACCCCTAAATTTGAATATAAATAAATTATGTTGAAACAAAAAATACTTATAATACGTACTTGATAAAAACATAAGGCTTAAGGAAAGACTAATATATATATATATATATATATATATATATATATATATATATATATATATATATAGATAGAGAGAGAGAGAGAGAGAGATTCTTTATTTTTATATATTGTGAAATATGGTTAAATTGTTTTGTAGTTATTACGCATTACAGTGAAAGTTTATTTATATAATCTAGCACATTACAGTAATCAAGTTAACAAAGTGTTAATGGATGTGCTAAAAATTCAAATAAATTTGGAAAATAAATGTGATATGACTTAGAAAACATCGGACAATATTCTATAGTGTTTATCAGTTACAAAAATTATTTAGGAAAATATTAAACATCATATTACACTTTAGAAAACATGGTATTCCGTTATGGATGACATCACCAATCAAAGTGATTTTAATTGGAATGACACAAAACATATAAGTATAATTAATAATGAAAATAATTATATCACTATTATTAAAGTAAAAGTAAATATTATTTTTGTGTTATGATAACTTTTGGCATCATATAAAAAAAATCACTTTTATAACTTTTTATGTATCATATAAAAGTTATGGAAAAGTTTGTTTTGTTACTGTTTTTCTGTCCTATATAATAACTTATTTAAGAAAAATACATTCAGAAATGTCAAGTCAAAATTAAGAGCTAACTCAATTAAACATGCTTGGATTAGGTTGGATTTGCTTATATTTGTTAAGCAACTCAATCAAAATCCTATTGTCCTTTATCTAGTTTGGATTGGATAAAGAAAACGATTAAGAATAGATAAAGCTAGTTGGTTTGAATTCTATTAGGTACTTTATTTTTTTACTGAACATAAAATACTTAAATAAAAATATACTCGTTAATATCCTTCGTTTTTAAGATCTAAAAAATTCTTTCATTAGTTTTTAACATACTATACAACACCCTTTGTACATTGTACTAAATTGTTTGAAAATATTACATTTTCGTAAAATTTGAACGACATTGCTTAAAAAATCAAGTTGAATGCCACTCACACGAGCAACTTGTTCATAAATGTAATGTTTCTATTTTCTTCTTGAATTTTGTTTGATACCCTTCTTATTTTATAACTAAAAACACCCTTGATCTTGATTAATTTTAAAATATTGCACTACATCCTCTATATATTGTACTAATTCCTAAATTGTTTAAACTTACAATGTTAGTTATTTTAAACATTAAAAAAACAAAGGTATAATGTATACTCCAAAAATAGCTCTATAAATATAATTTACTCCACGACTCATTGTTTTGAAGAAAATACCCGTGAACAAGGCTTCACAAAAAAATGCAGTCAAGTCATGTTTAAATGAAAAAAAAATGTATTTTAATATACGATTTCAATAAAAATAAAATTAAATCTTCAATAAAAAAACTAAAATAAACTCTTCAATATAAAATTAAAATAAAAAAAAGTTCAATAAAAATTAAAACAAAATACTATTTTAAAAAACCACTTCAATATTACTTAAAAAATTTAAAAATAAAGTTGTGTTTTAAAATATGGCTTATCCATTTTTTTTAATCCATTAATTTTATAATTTTAAAAATTTTCCCCAAAATGACCTAACATTATAAATGCTATGAATAATAATTACAATAATTGCAATGGTTAAGAATTTTTTTTCAAAATAAACTTTTTTATATTTCATTAAGCAACATTGACTGAATGGATTGGCAGGGTAAAATATTAAAATTACTTCGTTATTAAACTTTAATTAACAAATTGTAGTTTAAAATATTAGAAGAATAAAATGAAAATTGACGACCCATATTAGTAGATATCTCAAACATAAATTTGATGCTGAGACTCCAAATTTCTATAGAGGGAAATGAATGAAAACTTGGCATGATAGAATATAGAAATTAAGAAATTAAGGTAACCACTCGGTGGTCCATGGAAATATTTTGGGCAGCATTAGCTGTAAAAATATAAGTATAAATAGTATTTGACAGTGATGTTAAAAAAAACACATCCACCTTACATATTTAATAAAACCACGTCCACACCATCTATCGCACCAACTTATCTTATTATCTTTCACAATTTAATCTTAATTTCTAAAACTTCACTAAGAAGCACAGAAAATATGAAATTCATGGTTGATAAGATGGTATAATCTTCATCTGTCTCAGCTTCTCCACCCAAAATCTGATACTCTTGAAGGTATCCACATGGCCACAAAATCCATATTCTCTACTCTTGTTCATGCTAGACACATGTTGAAACTTAAAACTTAGCACTGCTTGGAGGGCTTCAAAGCAAGTTATTTCCTCCAAAATGGTGTTGTGAAGATCGTATTTCTCCACGATCTCCTTCCAAACGCCAGCTCCGCCAAATCGAAGGATTGCGTTTCGTCAAACGCCACGAACTCCACATCGAAAAGTTCAGAGAATAACTTCCAGATGCTCTTCCACGTGAAAACGTCGCCGTTTGTGCAATTGAATGCCTGATTTTTGGCCTCGGGGGTAACCGCAGCCCACACGTGCTGCTGGGCCAACACTCCGGCGTCGGTCATGTCACAGAAATGCTCCCACGTGTACTTCGTTCCCGGGTACCGAAACGCCAATCCTACGTGGCGACAAATTGCGGCGTATACTGATAGCGTGAGCAGCGCGTTGTGGACACTCCTGGACGACGCGCCTATTATAATAGAGGAGCGGTGCACTGAGTACGTCAACGACGGCGCGTAGGATGCAACGAGATCTTCGAGCGCGTAGTAGAAGTTGGGGTAAGGGAGCCGCGCCATGTTCTCGCGAAAGGGTGGGTCGTGGGAGATGAGTTGGGTGGAATGAACCGGATCGAAGATTGGACCCATGTAGTGTTTGGTGCCGGTTTGGACCGTCACATGGGCAAGCTTTGAAGAGTCGCAAGATCTGAGGGCGGTGAGAACGTTGAGGAGCATGGTTTTGTTGATTCTGATGTTGACTTCTTCCTCTGCACGAATTTGAAAGGTAATCCAGAACAGGTGCGTGACTTCACTCGCTATGGGGGAAAGCTTGGCGCGTGTGTCGGAAGAGTCGACAGCGTCAAAGGTGATGAAGTGGTCGATGTTGGAAAGAGGGAACCAACTGGGCGGGGTCCTGCGGGCCGCGCCGTAAACTTTCCATGGGACTCCCGGACTGTTGGGCTGCTTCAGGGCTTGGACCAGGCTCAGCCCGGTAAGCCCTGTGACACCAACTACCAGTGCTACAAAAGTTTGGGGTTCCATCGTAGTTGTTCTACACACTAGGAAGAAATAACTGAGTTTGGTTGTGTGTTAGAACAACATTTGTCTGCTGAACAACTTAAAGAACGAGATTGGGTAATATGAGAATCTTTCTTGAACTCATCGTGACATGAATAATGTTTGATAAGATTTATGTATAAAGTTTTTTTTTTTTTTTTTCTTTTGGAATGTAGTTGCTAGATTTATCGAAAAGTGACAAGTTGGGTGCAACAAGATTGGTGTGAGCATGGTCTTTGCAGTAATTTTGATTGAATTAAAAAGAAGGTGGGGCGGGTAAGTCTTACAAATTATGATTAAATTGCTAAATCTTTTTTTGACACAAATAGTCATATGATTGATGCTTATTTGTAAGGATTTAACATCAATAAATTATGATATTATTACATCTCTCCATCCCAAAAGATCTGAAAACAATATTTTTGTAAAATTTTTCTTTATATATTACTTAAATTTCTTATCTATTTTAATTTTTTAACTTGTGCTCGGAAGGGTGTTATTATCTATGCATAAGGACAATAAAAAAAGAAATATTTTTTAATTATATAAAATAACTAAATTAATCCAGTAACACCACCACCTGTCTCTAAATTAGACATTTTGGGCGGCAGAAATAAATTATCTGTCTTTTTTCGTCCTCTCAATTTATTTATAGTACGAATTTGAAATTCTAACATCTTTTAGGTAAATATCTGATGAGGTAAGAGGATAGAAGAGTTCAAAATCTGTTCATAATACCACATTTCATTGACCAGTATAAAATTCATCTTTAGTTGCATTATGTAACATTTTAACTATTAACTATGTTGAATGCATTATTCATCATACAAGTGCGGACAACTTCAGCAATTACTTGTTAGGAAAATCTCAAGCACAGAGTTGTGTTAGGGTCATTAAGCCTAAAAAAAATTGTCAAAAATATATGTTTCATTTTACAACTATATTAAGGAACTCTTAAAAGAATAATTCAAATTAGGATCATAAAAAATAACAAAATAGCCTCTTTATTAAGAATACAAAATTCATCTTTAGGATCACTAAGTTTCTAAAACACCATTTTTTCAATCATACTGATGCAACATGTCATTATTTAGGTTGAAGCATTATAAGCCATATCAATCGATTTAGGATTATTAAATATTTAATGTTTTTTTAATTTTAAAATTTCATAGTTTTCAATATGTAAATACAGTTTTTTTAGGTTTGACAGCATTTTATTTTCACTATTTTTAAGTTGATTTCATCCTATTATTTTTAAATTTCTTAGTTTATTCAGTTTTTTTTGTCAAATTGATAAAGGTGATTTAAAAAGTAATGATGTGATAATTTTAATAGTCGGTTTATTTCCACCACTATACTAAAGTTGATTTTATTATTATCTAAAATTCTTAATTAGGTTTCATATTTTTTTCAAATATAGTATTTCGGTTTTTTTTTTTTTTAAATTGTAAGAACGGACGTTTAAAAGGATGATGACATGATAAGTGTGTTATTGATAAACTATTCAACTTTGTGTAACATATTAAAACATATTTGTCAGAACTCTTAACTAATGTTTCTCAATTCATTAAAATAAATCATTAAATTTTAATTTGAAAATTTTTGTATACTATTTGTAAGTTGAGAAAGTTTAGCAGTTATATATATATATATATATATATATATTATTCATCATTTTGTTATAGATGATTTATTGTATGTCATCTTTTTGCAATAATTTGATTTCAGCAACCTATCTTCTTAAAATGAATCATGAAAATCAGAAATGAAAAACACTTAAAACAAATCATAAAAAATGATGAATAAAAACAATAAAATCACATTATTTAAAAAAAAGCAGTAATATATCAAACACTTTTTAAAGCTAAAAAATAAAACTAGATGGTTATAGAAATTTGAGAATTTGAGAAGAAACAATATAATACCAAATTTTCTCTTCAAATATTTTAATAAAATAAAAATAATAATAGAAAAACAATTTTTCAACCTCGTTTGTATCTCAAAGTACCCAATGTCAATGTTTATAATTAAAAATCGATAACTAAATGTAATCAATTTTGTCATTAATTATGTTTTTTACCTTATACATATTTCTGTTTCACTAGATAGAAATAAGATGTAATTTTAATTTGGTGATTTTGTGATTCGTATTATTTTAACGTTTCTTTCTTTACCTCTATATTATTTTAAAGTCTTTTCCTTAATTTCAATGAGATGCTACTTAATAGGAAGATTTGTTGCTGTGTCTATTAGAGATTAGGGATGAACGATTTTTTCTTTTTTCTTTTTTTTTTCTGCTATAGAAACCAATGAAATTAATAAAAAAAAACCTAGAAGAAGAAATAAGATACACATATATTATCTAATAATGAGTGCTGACACCTATTCACCAAATTTGAAATAAAGTATA
>Ga0209700_107921_pt1 | contig 14325 bp, 6 predicted proteins | sample SiratroredBW_FD_187528 | JGI IMG/M metagenome (GOLD analysis project Ga0209700, IMG submission 187528) | Root nodule microbial communities of legume samples collected from California, USA - Siratro red BW (SPAdes) (version 2) | ecosystem: Host-associated > Plants > Roots > Nodule | place: USA... | reverse complement strand
GTTCTTATGCAATTCAAACGTCACCGCCATTCCACATTTAGCTTTTTTTTTCTTTATCATGTTTAAATATCTTATAGTTATAAAGATTTATTTCTCTACCCTTATTTTTAAAATACTATTTTTTTTAATTTATACACGTCTCATTTTGTATTGTTTAAGCCCCTGTGACAAAAATAAACAGAAATAAAATGTATAAAAATTGAAACAGGGTAATTTTAAAATATAAATGTGGAAAATAAATTACTTTTAGTAGTTACAGAAATCTAATAAATAATTAAGACTAAAAATATTAAACTTTTTCTTTACTTTTTTTACTTAATTGTTACACCACATTGATTAAAATTATTTCGCAATGGTCAAAGAAAAAAAAAACCTTTTTCTACAAAATTACTACATATGATAATGTATAGTTTATTTTGAAATTCAAAATTTTATTACGATTTTATTTTTAGAAGAAAGTATCGGTAAGTTAAGTAAGAAAGATGTATATAAACGGATTTTGACTTAGAAATATTAGGTATATAAATAGATATGAAATTATATTGGATATACCGTATTGAGATATTGTCCACTTTAGATTTCAGAACTCCGTCACAATTTTATCTTTAAAAAATATTTTAATAAATTATAAAAAATATATATAAACTGAACTTAGTCTCAACTCTTAAACAATATAAAATTATATTAATTAGTCTCGACTTTTAGATAATATGAAACTATATTAATTATAAAGAAACAAAATATACCTAATGAGGTTACATAATTTTTGGTATTCAATTTTAATTTGTTAGGACGACTAAATATCCCAACTACCATATATTTGGAACTTTGTATTGTTTGCAAAATTAAGAATAAGTTGCTGGGATGCAAATTAAGCTGTTTTCCAATAGCAAGGCATATATATAAAAAAGTAGGTAAAATATGTTAATAAATTATAATTTTTTTTAAGTAAATAATCCAATGAGAGAATAAATATTGACATGTTTCGTTTATAATATAGTAAAAGAAATTATAATTTTACTACAATAACAACAACTTTAGTTCGATTAATTTTGTTTGAAATTCGTTAATAATTTGAGTAACTGAACATGTTTATGGTTTTTATTATTTGTGATGGATGTTTATTAAGAATTAATGTTGATGTGCAGTTGTTTTTGAAAGATAATTTTTGCTTTATGTAAATTTATAATCTTTAGTTGTTCTTATAATTGGATTTTAATATTAATTTTCTCTTTAATAAATATATGTAACAGTTAATAAAGATTAAAAATGTGTGTTTCATTGTTTTGATTATCAGTCAATTTCAGATAAAATTACGAAATCCAAGTTTTTATATTAAGAGTATAACTTTTTTATTGTATTAAAAACAAAATATGTCTATTTACCTTAATTTTTTAAAGGATATATTAATAAGTTATAATTTTAATTTCTACTAAATATGTTAAAAGCATAATTTACTAACAAGTATAAAATTTTCCAATTCAGTTTGTTATGTTTCTTTCCTTTTCTATCTCCTTTTAATTGCACACGTATGGGCAAGTTTGTATATAAAAATATTAAAAAGAAGTCTAAAAGAAAAGGCAAAGTAAATGATATCAAATGACAAAAAGTATATATAGTTTTATACTTTATGAACGCTTTATATGACACTTTTAAGATCATACTAAAGTCACTCCAAAGCCAAAGCAATGCCGTTAACAAAGGCTTTGTAGGTCTCTTTCAAGGACCAATGTCCCACCCCATGTTCTCTTGTCTAAAATCTTCCTTTGTCTTTCGATTCTTATGTTTATAATAACTCACATTTTTGTTGTAAGCATGCATGAAGCACTACTTTATGATTTTTATTTTTGGGGAGACCCCATAAACCACCAAAAAAAAAAAAAAAAGTATCCCTAGCTAGTTCCTTTCATTTCGTTTAGGGTAGTTGAGGACTTAGGGTAAAGATGGTGAACTAAACAGGTAAATTCATTTTAAATGCTAAAAAAGGCACACTTCTTCATGAGGACCTTTGTCAAAGAAAAATTTCCGTTAATTCTTATACTTTTAATGTTAATTTAACTCAACAATAACTAAACATAATTAACATGAAGTTTTGCAAAAGTAGACATTTGAAAGTATTTCAATAACAGTTTGATAGACTAACTATAATTTATTTTTATTTTTAATTTAGTGATTGATATGATATCTTCAACGTTAATTTTAAAATTTAGTGTAGGTATTTTTTTAAGAATTTACAGAATAACTTGACGAGAGACTATCATTAATGCGTAAACATTTTTAACTATTCGTTTTATATCTATAAATTTTAATGCTTAAAGAATATTATATAAGAAAGTTATCTCCTTTTTAGTTCTACTATTGAAACCTAGAAGGAAGATGTATACGTTAGATGACGATTGATGATTGGTAGCGACAACCGACAAAACCTACACTACTAATCTGTGTCTCTATCTTATATGATTTTGATTATGATTATATCACTTACACTTTAACCTAACCCTAATTTGAAATTGCTTCCTTTATACTCTTCTCTACAATTAATACTTCCTTTTATAATTTTTATTTATATATATATATATATAAAAGAAAAATTTCGAGGGGAGTGGGTTAATACAGTTTATACTAAATCACTTTTATACAATTGGATTCATTTCCAATTTTATATTGTCTTATAATTTATATTTGAGCCAAATTTTAACTTATTACAAACTAATTTTTAAGGTAAGACTTGTATTTTATATATAATTATAATTTTAATCATATTACTCATTAATAAATTGAGAAATCTCCAACATGTTATTCCAAAAAAGAACAAGAAGATAATAAATCTGAAAGTAATAAGAAGTCTAGATATGAAATTATCTATATAATATTAAAATATATTTATTTATATACTAAATCTGTAAAATAAAAAAAAATAGTTTTCAAGGAATAAATATTATTTTTGAAAAAATTGTTTTAATTTAATTTAGATAAACCAGAAAAGTCAATTTTTAAGTTTAATACTGCTTCTTAATTAATTCCTCGCTTAAATCATGTGAGATGTAATCTATTAGTCATGTGGTAATGTTTTAATAAAAATATAATTTAACCAAATGCTATCTAACACTTAGGAGAGAATAATGAAATTTAATTAATTATGTAAGACGAGAAAACAGTAATATTATATAAATTGACATATGTGCGGCTATATGATATTTAACTTATTGTTGTATAAACCTTTTGCACACATATTAAAAGATACATTTTAACTCATACAAATTTGAACTACTATAAAAGATAACCATATGCATATATTTTTTTGAATTCCGCTATTATCTTCACTCTTTCGTCTCCACTTACTTTAATTTGCTAGTATTTATATAAGAGAACTCTTTTTTATGCAAATGTCGGTTTTAAAAATATAAATTCAACTAAAAGATTATACAAACTAAGGTGGGCTACAACTAGATATGATAGAAATACTATACTAATAAAATATTTAACCAACCTTTTATATGACAATGGTTAGATATATTTTATAACATCTTTTTGTTTTATAAATTTATCCATTATGATTAATAGTAATTACATTAACGTGACTTTAAACCATATCAATAATAATTGATTTGTTGATTTTAATAAGTATAATGGACAGTTGTTTTTTTTTTTTTATAAGGAAAAATAAAGTGAATATAGAGTATTTGAGCTAATGTTTGCAATCTTTATATTTATATATAAAGTATTATAAATTATATTTCCTCTCTTGTCCTAGTAATTACTAAAACAAAAGTTTATAGAAAACACGTATTTGTAAATCCATCTACAAACATATATAACAATAGCTCTAGATTTACATCATAAAACATAACAGGAGAACTCAAGATATCAAATAGCCTCATTTCATAGACTTTTTTTTAGGATGTTCATCGGCTGCCAAAAAGTGGTCTTATAATTTGCCTTAAGCTGCCTTATCATTGTGTTGTCCGCAAGATATTGAATTTGGTTTTTTACTCTTCAATATGATAGAGTATTTTTTTATGTTTTTCTTTCTCTTTACGAGACACCTCTTTTCACAATATTAACAACTGTGTTTTTATTATATTTTTATGTCAATTGTGATATGACATCATTTGATGACGTGAGAGAAAACAATTACAGTATTTTGTCACTGAATTAAAACATTGGAATGACACAACTTTGCTTGGTGAAATTTGTTTGAAAGACGAAATGTCTGAGCTACTTAGTATAAAGAGTGAGCAATGAAGGAAAGTTTAGAGGTGGGAGAAACGAAAATAAAAGAAATTTCAAGTGCAATCATTAAAAGAAATTGTTTTTCATAGAGAACAAAGATTTTGCGGTTTATGTTGAGAATGTGCGATGGTTTGGGGAAAGAAGAAATGAGGGAGAACAACGACCAAGTTGCATAGAAAAACCGCACTTGTAAAGGGAGATAGAGTCGCGACGAGGAGAAAGGCACTTGTAGAGGGAGATGGAATTGCGATGAGGAAAAAGGGCACACGTTCTGTGGGAATTGTGAATGGAACTTGCTATTTCCAACCCTAACCAAATTCTATTTCAAATTTCCCAAACATTTTTGTGTTGGACTGCACTGCATAAAGAACAATTTTTTTTCCAACTCACTGCCCTGTGTGATTGTCATTTAAGTATAATGACACGTAGCAGTGTGAGCATATCAAAGCTCATTTGTAATAGGATCTAGCATATCCTTGTTTGCAACATTAGCTTTACTTTTTCATCCAAAGCATAAGTGTAATTTGGTAGAACATGTTAAACACAAATATCATAATTCAATTTTAATTCTTACTCTCTATACTATCCCTGAAAGTTGGTATTGTTATGTAACTTGTTTCCTAAATGTAACTATGATTTCATACAACATTTGAAACACATATATATCAAATTCCAGCTTTAATTTTTACTATGCATATTGTCCCTTCATCCCTTCATGTTATTAATGTTATGTGTTTTGCTTTCTCAACATAACTTGATGTTTGATACAACATTTATGTGATAAGGGTATAACATTCTCAAGACACTAAAAATGCTCACAAATAAAGATAAAAATTTTATTTATTCAAGTGTAAGTTTTACAAAAGAGTTTGACCTTATTTATAAGTGTATAATTTCATCCAAAGCCTTAAGAAATTGGTTTCAAGCAATATGAATCCAAGATAAAAATCCTGATATGAATACAAAAGTGAAGATGACATTTAACGTGAATACAAGCCTAATTAAACTAATGATTGCACCTGTGTCTCGCTAATGTTATGATTAACACAAAGTTAATTCTTTAATCTCAGCACATGGATGATGCTTGAAAGGTAGAGAGACACTTTGAATAAGGACATGGGACATTTCTTAATTTAAGAAAAAGAGAAGTGAAGTTGTTACAATCTTCCAATTCACTTGAAAGTGGTATGTGTAAGTAGTTAACATAAGCACGTGGACTTGAAAGTAACATGTCGAAGATAGTGTGACTTGAAGATGATTTACTATCCTAGTGTAGTTCGACTCTAGCAAAAGAAATGAGAAAAAAATGTTTGATATAAAAAAAAAGAGAGGATTTAGAGATAATACTTTAGGGTTCCAAATTAAATGGTATGGTGGGGTAGAGTTAAGGTCATAATTACACTAACTATCTTTTGTTCCAAACCAATATTTTTTTTTTATCAAGATAAAAATCATAATCCAAATTTAGTCAATTCAATTTTTCTTATCAAACTTGAGATAAACACAAATTGGCCGCTACGAGTGTATGATTGGTTTTCATCCTAATCACAACCTTGTATATACTTATATCTTTTTTGTATTATATAGTAAAAAATATATGGTAAGATAAAATAGGGTTGGCGGGTAAACTAGTCCAAAATATCATGTCAAATTACATCTTTCAACTTGTGAACTTGTCTTGATTTATTCTATATAATCTATCGATTCAACGAGTAATTGACGAAATGAATAGCATCATTCGTTTTTTAAAACAATAAAAAAATTATATTAAAAATATAAATTTAAAGTTCTTATATTATGTGTTTTTTAATTTATTATTTTAAAAATATTTATAATTATTGTTAGTTTATTTTATAAATTTGATAATTTTAATACTAATATTCAAATAAATTGAAAGTAAATTATTAACATGTTTATATTTTTTACTAGATTTTATTTATTTTTAAATTAATTTAAAAAAAATATTATTTTTCTTTTGTTTTTAACTAGTTTATTGGTTTGCCAATCTACCCTTAATGAAACGAATCAAAGTGTTAAGTCTATTTTTAATTGGTAAATCAACTTCACTTGATTTAATTGCGACATACTAGTGACGAAGGGTCCCAAACAAATCAAGTTAACCATTTTTTTCTTACTAATTTTAAAAACAAAATTACTTAAAAGAGTCTCGCTCAATAAAAAAAAAAAAAAAAAAAAAAACAAAAAAAAAACCTACTATAGATAGTGGACACTATATGAATGAGATGTCCATTGAAAAATGTATCCTAATAAATGCACCGATATAAATTACCTTGTAAAAGAGTGAAATTATTAATACTGCCGACAAATAGTCTTAATCACTTTACTTATGTAAAAATATAAATAAATAAAAAAACACAAAGAGGTATTACAATTTCAAAACAATTAAAATTTGGAAAGAAAATAAATTAGTAAAACAACAAAATATTTGAACAAGGACAATTAAAATTAATCATAGTTTTCTTATTAATCAGTCACTTTCTCTTTCTAGATTAGGATTACAACCAATTAATATTTTCGATTAGCGATATCTAAAACCTAAATTACGTTTTCCAAGGATTAACAACTACTCCATTATAAAAACCTAACCACTTTTAGATTAACGTACATTCAAAGAATAAAGTACTCTCAATTTTCAAGTCCAAACAAAAATCTTGGTCGGAGATCATTCCAAGTGAAAACAAACATCCATTTCTATATCTACACCGACAAACTCTAAGCACAAGACCTACATTGATATGTACTTTAATTAATAAAATGGTAACAAATGTGTTTAACATGTGGGAAGTGTATTCAAAGTTAAGATGGTAATAATTAGTACCATTTTTAAAGAAAATACTTTTCACGAGTAATGTCTAAATCTAGGGATGTTAATTAACTTCTGTAAAAAAATTGAATAATGAATGCATTGTCACCACAATTTTACTATATTTTTTAATAATTAAATTATATTTTCATTGATTCTCTTTTGTTAAATAAAAATTTTAGGTTCCAAAAATATAATTTGAAAAAAATATTTTTTTTAATATAAGATTTAACTTAAAAAATTAATGCTTTCAAGATAATGCTTTTGGAATATTTTTTGTCAAAATTGTCATAACATCAATGTCTTGTATGAGAGAGAATCTAACTTTGTTTTACAAGTTCAAATAAAAATCTTATTAAATAAAAAAATACCGTACTATTTTTACTAAAATATTTAATATGGAAAAAAATGAATTATTTAGTAAAAAAACGCTCTTTATTAATAAAAAGATATTTTAATTATTTATATAAGAATCATAATTTCCATATTCATGATAAACAGGAATCAAGATTTTATATATATATATATATATATATATATATATATATATATATATATATATATATATATATATATATATATATAATTTGGATGTAGTAAATAACGAAAGTGTACGTGCATCACAATTAGGATGTATTAACGAATTTAAGTAAACGAAAATATAAATAAGTTATAATGTAATTCAAATCTAAATTATATATATTAATTAGGGTTTAGAAAATTCTACATATACATATTAATTTTACAAAGTATATTCATTCAATTCTTTTCACTCACTTCAATATTATATATTTTGTAAGTTTTCTAACTCTTATTTAATAGAATATTAAAAAAATTAAAGATGTATTTCCTTCCTATCTTTATCAATAATTTAATGCTAAATTTTCATAGTTTTGAACTTGGTTTTTCAAAATATTATTTTTTTATTTTAGGAGAGCCACACTCTTTTTAGTAAGAATATTTAGTATCTATTGTGGGGTCTAGGTAAATCTATTTCAGACCACAAGTTTTATGACACTTACCAGAAGTAAAACTATCATATCATCTTCATCAAATTCTGAGATGGACTCCTCAATCGTTGGAGTCTTAAAAGCATATATGGAGAGTCTATTTTAAAAGAATAAGGAGAACTTTCAAAACACAATAACTGACACACAATTCAAATTTGACAAATAATTAGAGCCAAAAAAAATTATGAGGAGCTCCCAAAGCACAATAACTTGTTTATATTGCATGAGGAAATGCCACTCTATTAAAAACTGTAAAATCAGAAAGTATGATGTTCCTTATAGCAAGTTAAAATGGATTCCAAAAATGAAACTAACATTGTTGGACCCAAATTAATAAGGGTAACATATCATGTTGCATATTGTTTTGCAATTACACTTGAAAGCTAAAAAGCAATTATGGTATCTTTTTAATAGTGGTTGTTCAAAGTACATGACTAGTGATGCTTCAAAGTTCAGCGATCTAATGTTGAAATATGATGGATATGTCACTTATGATGACAATAATAAAGGGAGGATCCTTGGTTATGGTGAGATAGGAGATGATGCTTCTATAATCATTCATAATGTACATTATGTTGAGGGTTTGAAACATAATTTGTTGAGCATTAGTAAGTTGTGTGACAGAGGTCATGAAGTCACCTTTGAACCAAATTTGTACTTAATATGTGAATCCAAAATGATAAAGTTATGCTAGTTGGAAAGCAACTTAACAACATATACATGTTAGATATTGATCTTATTGCATTAAATTTTGAATGTCTGATAACAAAAAATGATGATTCATGGCTATCGCACAAAAGAATTGTTAAAATTCATATGCATCATTTAAAAGCTAATTGCTAAAGATTTATTAAACGGACTTTCAAAGTTTAAGTTTGAAAAAGAAAAGGTCTGTGAAGCTTGTCAAAAGGACAATACAGTTTTAATCTATTAAAAATGACAAAACATACTCTATATAACTATCTCATTTTCATCTTATTTTACACGAATTTGAAAAAATGAGTTTCATATCTTTCAAAAATTTGAGAGAATTTACACTAAGCAAAAGACGCTTTCTTGGAGCTTTGTTTTGGTGTTTACAAGATCCATCATCTTGGTCAAGTGTGTTTACATGGAATTTTCTTTTTCTCTTGTACTTGTGATGGATTAGGTGATATTATTTCAATTATACTTTTCATTTCCTGTAAAATTATTTTTTTGGATAGATTTTTCTGACACAACTCAATAATAAGTGATGTAATGTCTTTCTCTTGTAAGGTTCAGGAGTAGTGTTCTTTGTCATTTCTTATACCATTTTTGTTGTGTAAACATTTTGGTTTAGTGATGGCTTGGTGTATTCAAACAACTAGATATAACTCTTTTATAAGGATGAAACCATTATAAAACTACTGTGCATTTCTCTTTTTTTTCTCTCTTGTTATTTTTTAGAATTTTAATATGTTCTTTAGTTCTTGTTTTGAATTTTTAACACATTAAAAATAACAACTAAATTATAAAATAGATATACTCATTAAAGATTGATTCTAAAAGTTTTTTCTTTTTAAATTATCCCCTTCTTGAACTCGGCCTTTAACTCTAACAATTATCACCAAAACCAAAGTCCAACAATAAAAGAATGTCATAAAGTGTATGACATGATAGAAGAACTTGTTCAGTCAGCAACCTTTGGATGTTTTATGTAGAATGGTCAGGTTGGACAAGAGGGTTGGTAGGGAGGTTAAAGGAAAGGATTCTCTGGTGGATTCCAAGGATGAGGAAGAGAAAATCACTACGAGATGACGAAGGATCATAGCCCAAGCTAGAGCAGATGTAGTAACCTCAACATAATCCCAATAATGAGGGACAATTTAAGCAAAGCATTCCTAAAGGATACATATCCCTTACCAAGCATAGATCGGCTTGTAGACAACATTGTCGACTACAAGTTACTCAACTTCCTTAATGCATTTTCGAGATAAATCAAATAATCATGTATCCATCCATTAAGGACAAAACTACTTTCATGACCAAAAGAGCTAACTTTTATTACAAATTCATGTCCTTCGGACTCAAAAATGCTAGTGCGACATATTAACATCCTATGAGTAAAGTATTTAAAGTTGACAGAGTTGAAGGTCATCCTGCCCACTTAGAAGGTGATTTTCAACAAGGTTAGCGAGCACAACATGTGCATGAACCCCAAAAAATGCTTCTTTGGATTTGGTGGAGCCAAATTCCTTGGCTTCATGATTACTTATCAAGGAATAGAGGCTATGAATTATTTCACCAAATGAATAGAAGTCGAACCTCTAGCAACTATCATTGCTCAACAAGTACAAAAATTCTTCTAAAAGGGAATTATGCGTAGACATGGTTTGCACATTCCATTGTCACAGATAATGATCGATAATTCATATATAAGGGGTTTGAACAATGTTTGCAACAAATTGACATAAAACATCGAGTTTCATTTGTAGAGCATCCTCAAACTAATGGCTAAGTTGATGTAGCTAACAAGGTCATACTAAATGAACTCAAGAAGAAACTCAATCATGCTAAAGGTCTTTGGACAGAAGAAATACCCAACATACTTTAGAGGTACCATTTCACCCCTCAACCATCCAAAAAGGAAACTCCATTCCAACTAACATATGGATAGGATGTCATGATCCTAGTTGAACTAGGAGAAGTTTTTTTTATGAATGTAAAATTAGATCGCATACATGAAATAAGAGAAGAAATATGAATAAAGGAGGAAGCTGGCAATAAGAAGGCAGGCCATTGCTACAATACATGCGTCAAAGAATGATTTTTCACAGCGGTGACTTAGTATGACATAAAGTTAGTGAATGAAACCTAAAACCCAATTGGGATGGCTTATACCGAGTAGTCGACTCTATTTAGAATGGAGCTTATAAAACGAATAACTAAATGGAAAAATCATACCAAGAACCTAAAATACAACTCATTTGAATGTATTATAGTTAAATTATTGTAAAAATGTACATTATAAAAGGTTGATGTACTTTTGTTTTACTTAATTCAAATTTTATCCCAAATGAGAGTTTTTGCTGGCAAGGTTTTAATGAGGAGCACTTATATAAAATAAATTTTTTATTTCGTTGAGATTGCTCCCATTTCATCAAATCAAAGTTATTCAATGTTCATAACATATCTAATCAAAGTTATTTAGTGTAACAACATTAGATCAAAGTTATTTGGTGTAGTAAAAGAAATTGGATCAAAGTTATTTGATTATATATAGTTAAACACATCATATCAAAGTTATTCAGTATAATAAAAGAAATTAGATCAAATTTATTTGATTTTGATATAATTAAACACATTGTATCAAATTTATTCGGTGTAGTTAACTTATCAAATCAAAGTTATTCAATATAGCTAAACACATCATATCAAAGTTATTTGATGTTATAAAAACAAAATTATTTGGTGGAAACATATAAACCATGAGCTTTATTAGATAAAGTCTATTACATTAGCAAAGTTCGATACACATAGATACAAATACATTTTAGTCATCGACTCACTTCCCATTGATGACATCTTTTCCTAAGTTAAATTGATTTACATCAATGGAAGGCGAAAAATGCAAAGCTTGACACATTGCCTTCCTAAAACCCTTGGCATAACCTTTAAGACTTGCGATAGTGAGCTTAGCATTCTCTATTTCAAATTCGCTTCACTTTTGTGTTTTTACTCAATCTCTTATCGGAGTTGGTTGGTGCTAGCCTCAACCTATTTCAGTTTGTCTTTCTCTAAGTTTGTCTTAGAGTCAAGATAGCAAGATTGTGATTGACTTTCTCTTTCTCCAAATCTTGGTTTTTACACTCCAAATCTTGTATTTTTGCCACCATTTTAGCGTTGTCAGTAGTAACTCCCTTCTAGTAATGAAAATCACCATGCATCTCGCTAGCATGATTTTGACAAAGTCAAAACGATCTATCAGTCTTACCACTTTTAGTAGTTCGGTATCATAAGGACCAAGAAAATCACCACCATCGATCTTCACTAAGTTGGCTTTCATATTAATATGTCACAACGAGTTGAAATTCAACGCAGAGGTTGACACATGGTTAACCCGAGTTAGAGGACCTTCTTTACTTATGATAAACAAGCTAGACAATGCTTGCTTACTTTTTTGGGGTAGTAGTGGCAATCAAGGGATTGTCAACGTAGGCACACATCAAGGAGAGTTAAGAGGTGATGTTTGACCTTAGGAGCCAACAACTTGTCCTTGGAAACCAAGAGTTTGGACTTGAGAGCTAACAGTCAAGTTAATTGTTTTCATAACAACAACCAAAGACCCCTTTCCACTTATATTTGTTTCACTTTTCTTCTTTTCGGTATGCTTCTGAAAGTCGACCAAAATATCCTTCTCAAGAACTAGAGCATCAACCTTAGCACAAAGCTTCTTATAATGGAAGTCCTTCTCAATAATATCTGCATATAAAAGAAAACAGAAAAGCAAGTAAACAAAGAAAAATACTCAATGAGAGGCATGCTAAGGAGACTTCTGTTGCTTAAAGGTTGAGGAAGGATTTTTAGGATCTCAATGTCTATCCTATCTTTGACACTAAGAAGGTACTCAACTCTTGATTTAAAATTTTCAAGTTTTTGCTAGTAAAGAGGAAATTAAGGAGTATGATCAGGATAAAAAAATAATCTCTTGTTGGAATATTGAGGAGAGCACTTTATTATAAAAAAATATATATTTTTGAAGTTTTTGAAAGAAAAAGTGTAAATTTAGAAATAATGACCATGCTGAGCACCAATTGAAGATACTCAGCCAACTTTTGAGCCATATTTTAACTTATAAAAATACATAAACTTGTTTATAGTCAGAAATATTTGAAGGTAGTGACGTAATATTTGCAAAGCCTTTAGAAAAGCCCACTATCATGATGAAGTTGGTTAGGAGTCACATTCATAGTTGATGATATCCTACACTCAAAAGGAAAAATAGGAAAGACAATGTTGAGCTCTTTAAAGAAGAACTCATACACAAAAATAAAATTCACACTGTTTGTACTAGGTTTCATGCATACTCTATCCTTGGCATCACATGCCTGAACTATAATAAACTTGGCTATATTATCAAAGCTTATAGTAAAAGACAAAACAAACTCTTCTCCAAACTCTCTAAAAGTAAAATCAAAATGGTAAGTGATAACCTCCCCAAGAACCTAGAAGTACTCGGGGTCAAAGATTAGAGAAAATTTTTCTTTCCTTTCCTCTTAGCTACATTTAGTTGAATAATCTCTAATACTTCATGAGAGAAAGTCTTCTGTTTTGTTACTCTAAAGGAATCGTCCATAGCTGAAGGAGAAGAGAAGTTTCCTCTACAATATCCTCCCCTAGAGAAAAGCAGCCAGTGCGACTCAAAGATAATTCCTCTTCAATCGTAACAACATTCTTACCTACCATAATCTTATTTTCATGAAATGAATTAAAAAACAAAGAAAAAAATTATTAAGAACACACTTAAAAAATAACAATAAACAATAATGAAAATCATCAAATCTTTTTAGGAAAATTTTAAAGACAACTATAAAAGCTAAAAAACATATAAAAAAAAAGCGATAACATTAATAATAATAATAATAATAATAATAATAATAATAATAATATCAATTCATATGTTACTTATAAATTTATTTTTTTATTATTTTTAATTTAGTATAAGTTAGTTTTAATATTTTTTTATTTTTTGGAATTATTCATGAAAAATTTCTTCTCTCCGAAATCTAACTAAATTTATTTGCGTTTTCAGTTTTATTTTTTAACGTATGCTTATAGAAATCAATAGAATATGCCAATAATTCAATCTGTATAGTGGAGCTCGTGAAACCAATCTGAATTTTAAATTTGCCCTTGTCGGTCATAGCTTAGTTTCTTGGCTTTTTGTCGGTAATACAAACTAGGTTTAATTTAATGAAATTAATAGCCTTTTCACCACTTTTTTTTGTTATGCTTTCTCGCCGTTGTACTATAAAGGAAGATTAATTAATTGGAACTACTACGGTTTTCAACACTTTTCTTGAACTTAAGATAAATTAGTTTTTCCACATGTTGATACAAAATAATTCAAACTAATAATAACACACTATTTACTATCCGGTTGATTTAATGAATGTTAACAAAAAGAAAGCTCGATTAATACAAATTTAATTATTATAATTTTAATTTTTCTAATTATTTTCCTGTCTCTTTTTATTTAAGTGGTTTTGTATTGATCAGAAAAAAAAAAAAAAAAAA
>Ga0209700_107919_pt1 | contig 14330 bp, 7 predicted proteins | sample SiratroredBW_FD_187528 | JGI IMG/M metagenome (GOLD analysis project Ga0209700, IMG submission 187528) | Root nodule microbial communities of legume samples collected from California, USA - Siratro red BW (SPAdes) (version 2) | ecosystem: Host-associated > Plants > Roots > Nodule | place: USA... | reverse complement strand
TTATTTTTAAAAAAAAAAAAAAAAAAGAAGAAGCAGGAGTAGTTTGGGAAATTTTTATAAAATTACAGCAATGGTTATTTTTATAAAAGAGAAAAAAAAGAGAGAAACTAGTTTTAAGAAGGAAAAAATTCTAAATAAGTTTTAAAAACTAACCAGAATACTTTCATCTTTTTTAAAAAAGTTTTAATCTTTATTTTAATTAAAATAATTTAAATTAAAATAATTTAAATTTTCACTATATAAAAATCATCTTTTTATTTAACTATTTTACATAAATTTTCTTCACAACAACTAACTTTTCTTTATAGTAGATAACCATTTTTTCATTCAAATTAACTTCACATCTTATTTCAATTACATATTGACAATTAATTTCAATCATTACATATTCATCAAAATTTCCAAAAGGGCATCATCACTATGCATTAATTTATGTGCACAACCCAATACAACATAAGAAAACAGGAAAGGAGGTGGGAGAATAATCACCTTGAAATTGTGCATAGTCTCAATTAATTAGTTAATTAAAATTCAATTAACTAAAATCCTATTCTCTTTCCACAATTTCAGCGTAATCTTAACTTAAATCGTGCAATAATGACATGATATATTCACAATGATACACTGTGCAACCTCTACACCATCTATCCAAATCCAAGAAAAAATAAATAAATTGTACATTTTGAAAATTTCACAAAAAAAATACACTAGTTTGGAAAATTTGCCTATAAATGCTTTACCATCCTAATCATAATCTAATCTTGATTTTAACTGCCTTTATAACATATAGCTTGACAATTAAATTCAAAATTATAATCCTTCAAAGACCTATTAACAATAATACTTCATGAAGATAAGACTCTTTTCAACTTGCATTTTTTTTTATATATTTTGCATTGATTTAAAATTTACTTATAAGGATTTAAAACATAGATGTATATCTTATATATTGAGCTTTTTTTTAGAACGATAATGTCTATCCTTTATTAGCTCAATTATGGAAAATATTATGAATGTATTCCATTCAAATTATATATATATATATATATATATATATATATATATATATATATATATATATATATATATAAAATAAGTATAAATACAATTCAAAGTTATAAATTAACCAACACAAAATATTACAAATAATATTAAAAATATTTACAAAAAATATTTATATATTCACATATTTTATTATTTAGATCTTCTATCATATTGTGTTGCTTCTTATCAACATGTTTATTAGGTTAAAACATTTAAAGATTGTAAATTCTCATTAGTTCAAGAGCTAAATAATATTGTAATTGATTGTAGCTTAGTTATTTAGAGGTTTATGAGACTTCTAAGTAATTTGTGACGGTCTCGTAGATCTATAAAATAGTACCTACCACATTAGTAGTTGTGGAATATACATTGACGATAATATTAATTAATAACACCATACATCTTTTATGACTTATTTTGTTTTGTGTTGTGTTTTTTTTTATTTGTCTCTAAAATTTGTTTATTGGTTGACAATGTGTATTCTTTACTCATGTCACTCATAGTTGACCATTGAGTATTCTTTACATCTAATCACTCCTAGCTAACCTGAGTATTTTGTTTAGATCATAGTCATTCCTGAATGACCTTATAAGGGAACATTATTTCCTCAAATAAGTCTTGATTGAACAATTATTATTTGCTCTTTAGTTACTCCACTCCTAGATAACATAATAAAGGTTGAAAGATTGAATGATCACCTGATGAGTGTGTTTGACTAATGGAGAGTGTACGTCTTCCAATTAATACAATGTTTGAATAGTAGCTTCAATTCTTCTTCTATGTTTTCCTTTCATTTGGCCAGTTATAGCATGACTATTGCATTTAATGTACTTTATGCAACTTTAAATAATATTTTTCTTTAAGCAACATCTTAGACAATTGACAACACACTGCTTTCAGTAACAGAGTCTTCTGTACCATTGTATATTGAAAGTGAAAGTGCACATAGTATAAGACAAGTAGGTGAGTCAGAATTTGAAAGTAGTTGTGTCAGACATCAAAGAAGTAGGTGTGTCAGACAAGTAGCTGAGCCAAAATTTGAAATGAAAAAAAATTTAACTCCTATTCCAAAAGATCTTAAAGTTTATCTGTACTTGATTTCTTAAATGAGTCTTTTTAATCAAACATTATTTATATATTATACTATTCATTTAGTTGATAATTTGATAATCATCTATTCTTTTATCAAACAATTTATCTATCTTTGTGATGCTTCTTTTTTATCTATTATTTATAAATATCTATCAGATGAAGTAAAAATCTTACACAATGCGCTCTCATATGTTAATAGCGCACTTGTCTTTTATATAATATATTTTTTAGTGTTTTGTAACGCTTTTCAATTATGTTTTTCACTTCAAATCACACTAGTCGTGTTGAAAAAGTTACTTGATAGAGACTTTTTAATAATTTTTACTCAAATAAGTGAATCCAAACAATGTATATTCTTGTAGTTTTTTTTCATATGTAAAAAATATAATTAAAATTTTAAAATAGATAAGATAGAAGATAAAAACATAAAATTTTGTATATGGTTTTCTTTAACCCAAGGCTATATGTTTATAGATTACATATTTTTACTAACACAAAAATTATAAAAATATTTTTTTCATAAAAATACATTTCTTAAGTTTAACTATAAATATTATTTAATTTGCTTCCAAATAATTCATGGAATATCTTCTTCTGAGAGTCTCTTAAAGTTTTAACCATTTCCACTTAGAAAATATTAAGGATAAAAGGTTCACAAAATAAATAAATAAATATTAAATGAATATACACAATTCTACACTATTATCTCTTAAAATGATTTTTAATACAATTGTTAAAATAATTATTATAATATAATGAATGAACTCTAGAATTACCTAATCACTTCTCACATTGTAGCTTAGTAAATGTTACTAACCCTTAATAAGTCAAAACATTTTACTCACCAGTCACAGTAAGCTGGGCATGATAATTTGACCGTTTAATGATAAATTTAATGATAAACCTGTATTCTCCCTCCAGATGTGCACCCTCATGAATATCTTCACATCTTACTTTTTTATTCACAAAGTACCAAACACGCAACACGACAACACGCAACCGAATTCATTAATTTAGAGTTAATGAAATGTAAAATCAATATATATTTAAAATAATTTTTAACCACGGCATCTTATTTACACTGAAAGGAGTCTCACAGTATATGAAGTTAATTTTACTCAAGAAACAAACAAGACAAGAGGGTGACATTTAACTACTACATTATTTCTGATATTTGCCAGAAAATTATATTATATTTGGCAGCATGCAAGTATCAAGTGAGATTCATTAAACTATGTAACTGGACAGTATCTAATAACTTGTATTGTAATTTGGCACAAGTCACAGAATCTCTTATGTAAGACACAACAACAATTATTTTTAATTTGCAACTAACAAACCTGTTGCCACCCGTTGAGCATCATCCAATAACCAATATATGTCCAAATAACTATGTAACAATATTATACCCTTTGGTTTATAAACCACAGAAGGTATCAGATTTTCATAATTCAGAGTTTAACTGAGTTGCATTACAAAAAAATACAGTATGTAATAATTATACTAATAAAATGTTTACATGAGTAGTAAAAGAAAGCTGCATTGTTAGAAGTGGTATGATTATTAACTGCAGCATATTATTGGTTGCATGGGACCAAGTGTCCTTCATAAATGAAATTTATAAATATGGGAAGCTTTCCCACACACAAAACTGAGCACTGTAGCGACGTTTCCTTCTTCTGTAACGTCCTTACTGCGGTGATATTTTATCAATTCCCTAGAGACAAATGAAAATAAAGTAAGTGGGAAATTATAGTAATATATACTTTCACTAAACAAGGCCATTTCACGTCCTAGAAAGTTTCATTAGCCCAGCTGTGCACAGTTGCACAAACCAAACCCTTCCCTTTAGTTAGTCCCTTGCAGTGTCACCTTTGTTAAACCACACCACTCTTTCTTCTTTTCTTTCCCCTCTGCACTTTTTCTCTCGCCATTACTCTCTCTGACACCTGTGCCTTCGTTTTCTGTGTTCAAGGAAGTAGTGATGAAAGAGGTGACGGTTGAAGCTGATGGAGGCCAGGGAGGAGCACAGGGCGTGCAAGAGGGTGGAAAGGGCACGGTCAGGCCAGACATACACAACAGGGCCATGAAAATTTTGAGGGCAAGAGAGCCCTATAATGGCTATGAGGAAGTTGGAGAGAAACCCTCAGGGTTTGAAGTCATGGGGTGGTACCTTTACGAGTTTTGCTTCTACTTTGTTCAAACTGTGCTTGTTCCTGTTGTGTTTCCTCTCATTATCAGTCAGCTACAGCGTCTCCCCGCAGATTCACTTCAGGAATGGACCAAAAACCACCCCAACAAGCACTGCTCACAAAAGGAAATTCATCTGTGAGTCTACTTTTTCTTTCTCATTCTCATTTTCTTGCTCATTCTGTGGAACATTTCAAGTCTTTCCCTTTTTTCATGGTCAATTTCACTAGCTATAATAGTGCTAAAAAAACGTTTTTTTAAGGAAAAAAATTGTTTACTGTTTGTTTTTTCTTCTGTGGTCTCGATCTAGTCGAGTTTATGTGTTTTGGTGTTTTGGGTGTTTCCCTAGCAATTTTTTTTTTGAAAAGGTTGCTGTAGTGGCCATGGATGGTACATGAGAGTTATTTTTGTTGAGGAAAAGAAAAGAAGACTAATTTTGTGATTTAAAAAACTAGGCAGCGTGACAAACTGGGCATAGGGTTCCGTTATGTTTTTATTTATTTTTTGAAATTTTTTAAAATATTATTTTGAGCCGTTTGGTTCCACTATAGTTCACCATCATGAAAAGTCGTGTCCTTTGTGGCTTTCTTACAATTCTACTTTACTCTTACTCTACTCAAGAGTTAAGATTCCTTTTTCAAAGCACTTCATTACCCATCGGACATCAAACCTATTTATTAACTATCTTGCCATGTCGACCTTTGGTGTACAACAAAAAACAACCTAAAGCCATGCCCTTGTATTCTTGGCCAAAACAAGAGAGAGAGTAAAAAAAATCTATGCTTTCCTCCTAGGGAGTATCAAAATGTTTGTCGGACTATCCCAAAAGTCTTCAGTCACCTTTTAAACTTTTTTAAACTTTAAGATATCCATGGTATTATCCACAACGGTAAAATTATGCATAGACAATCTCCAGTCACTTCCCTTAACCATATTTCATTAACTTTTTAAAAAACACTATTAACACTAATCACTTTTTTACCTGTAAGATCTATACTATTCACTCACACATAACAAATTTCGCATTAAAGACAAAGTATGTACCTCTAATAATGGGTAAAGGCTGAATCTTGCCTTTTGGGACCGTTGGGTAAAATTTTAAAAAAAAAGTTAAATTAAGTTTAGATTAGGTTATTTTTGGTAATAATATCCACTTTAACTACAATTAACAGTGCCGACAGCATGAAATTGTTTCTATATCTTATCCATGCATTTGTAATCTTTTTTTATAATAACAGTGCTTCCACTAAGAAATAGTAGTAACTGATTTTTTTTAAGTCAATGTTCCCAAACCAAAATGCTGTACCCACTACAGGATTAGTACTATGTATACATCAAACAAACACAGAGACTATTTACTATGCAAATAGTCCTCTCCCTATGTATTTGCATGTTCCCAAAGCTCCATTTAACCGTGACAGCATTACCATAAATAGCAGGAAGATTATGTGTGCATGAACATAGTAATTTGTGCCAACAAATTAAGACAACGTTTGGACCAGTAATTATGCTACTAGTTAATCTAGAGTAATTTATGCTTCTAGCTAATTTAGGAGTATATAGTTCATGCACTGTTCATCCCATTACAACTTAGCATGTATAATAAGTCTGTTTATTTATACAATAGTTATCTTAAAAAAGTAATATCAAGATGACAAAAACTATTAGCCTAATTTAAACTAAAACATGTGTGGTGGATTTGCAGGTATAGCAAACTCACAAACCATGCCATAAGAACAAGTGGTGGATCAAACTTCTCCTCTTTGGAGTGGACATCAATTGCTTGGGCCACAGGTCTAGCCTTGGCTGCTCCAGTTCTGGGGTTCATTTCCTTCCATCTTGATGGCCACTTCCCAAAGCTCATCACAGCAGCAGCCACAGGCATCGGAGTGTTCTTCTGCCTCCCTGCAGGCTTCTTCAAAGTCACAGCCATCTTCGTTCCCTACATTGCTGGCATTGTCGCAGCCAGCACAGTGGCCACTGCTGCTCACACCCACCACCTCGGCCTCATGATCCGCTGCTTCACAGGACCAACCCTCAAGAGAAGCCAGTTCTCCATCCGACAAGCAGTCTCCAGCAGACTCTCCCTCCACGCCACGGCGGCTGGATGCCTTGGAGCCGCCATAATATCCTCCTTCACATACCACATGCTTCGGGAACTCAATGACAATGACCGTGATGTGATGAGTCTTTGGGTTGTTTCAATCTTCAGTGGCCTAATATGGCTTGTGGGGGTGTTACACATTGTCACATCCATCGGCAGAACCACTGATTCCATCTCTTTCTCCTCAAGACTCCACCCTTTTTCCATCTTCAAGTACCCTCATGCCATTGGAGGCCTTGCTGGGGTTTTCCTCTCCTCCTTCACCACCATGTCGATTTTCACTGGGGGAGTGATCTTCATAGTGGGACAACTCTGCATTAAGCCACTGCACTTGCTCTACTTCTGGCTAACTTACTTCCTCTTCCCTCTTGTTTCTTTGTCGCTACTACAACCCTTGCTGCACGTGATCAAGATGAATTCTGTGAAGATGCAAATAGTGGGGTTCCTTTTGTCTCTCTTGTCATCTGGCTTTGGATTCTACTATGGCCACAGCCACTGGAAATGGGGTCACTTGGTGCTGTTTGGTGCAATTCAAAGCACAGCAACAGGGATTCTGTATGCTTTTGGGAGGCTCTTGGTGTTGGACTGTGCTCCCTCAGGGAAAGAAGGTGCATTCTCGATCTGGTACGCGTGGATGAGAGCTGCAGGGTTGTGCGTGGGGTTCACGGTGGGGTCGGTGGCGCCCGGGCGAATTAGGACTTCATTTGGAGCTGCGTTTTGCACTGCCATTGCTGGAATTGTGGTGCTGCTATTCGGGAACATCAGTGATGTGGGAGGTGCTGTTGCTGCGGGGCATGTCAGAGATGAATGTGAGAGAAGTTCGGGTGGGGCTGGCTTGGATTCTAAAGAATCTGCACGCGTTTGAATAAGGAAAAGTGATGAAGAAGAATATTGTTGTCTTTGTGCTTTATATGATGATTCTTTGCAAATGATGTTAGTGCATGCAAGAGTATAAGGTTTTTATTTTATGATTGATTTTAGATGTATTCTGGTAGTTAATTCCTGTTGTTGTGCATGCATGATGTTTGGTCTCTTTTGAGGATTTGGGTGCTGATGACATGTGTAACTGTGTTATAGTATTTTGTCATATTTGTCTCTCTTATACATCATTTCTGCCTAAAACTCTTCTAAGCAATTGTCTGCTTTTATCCCTGATTCTAGTTATAATTTCCAATTTTTAGAAGTTTGATTTTTTATATATGTCCAATTTTTAAACCAAGTAAAGATTTTGGTTTTGATTGCTAGTACTAGCTATATGCAATAGTATTGGATCATAACCTGAACAGAACAGAGTAAAAAGTCTTCAAATATTTGTAATTGAGTTTGTGACTGTCTATAGTTTGTGCCATTAACTATTACGTCCAGGAGATGATTCTAAAAATTTAAATATATCGATGTTTTTGTTGTATTCACTGTAGTTTAGACCTACTAAGTAATTTCGATCTTTAAACATTCAAATGTGAAAATAAGTTTTTGTTGTGTATTTTATAAAAAATATAGCAAAGAAAACGTGTTTAACACAATTTTTTAGTGCCAATAGTGAGTTCAGAATACACAGTGTAAAGTTTCTTTTATATTCTTTTAAAAAGTTTAACACAACCGAAACTTAAGAAATTGTTTTTTTAATTAGCACTCCCTTATTATTTAAAAAATATCATACAATATTTTTTTTTGTATTAAAGTTTTTACTTTTTTTTTCAAAAGAATAGTACGACAAAAAAAATTCCATTACGTTAATTGTTTCGAAGAAATTTAATGGAAGCAAATCTTTTTCCCCTGTTAATTGTGATCAATGAAAGTATGCTTTTTGAGAGGTTTTTAACCTAAATATAAAAAGGATATGGTTTCCTTTTCACTTCGATTGAATTTAAATAGTAATTTGGGAGTACTAATAACAGACAATACCTCTTTAGTGTACACAATTCTTTAGTGTACACAGTGGCGAGCCACGCAGCCCAAAATATTGGGCTGTACTAACAAGAAACAATGGAGAGCTTCTTCCTGCACCACCATAATATCAGCATGCACCATCTTATCTTTTTTTAATTTCAAAATTATTCTTGATGAAAAGATAAAAATATCCTTATAGTAAAAATTAACTTGAGATTTTTGGATTTATAGAATCCAAAAGTCAAAATCAATTTTAAATAAATAACTAGAACCTAAAATTGGTTTTAATTTTTAGATTTTACAATCCTAAGTTATTTTGCAAAATTTTTTATTTTTAGATTTTACAATCCGAAAGTGAAAAATTTTATCTATTCAAGATGCCGTCGTCACACACACTTCACTGTATCAGTTCCACCCCAGTCTCCAAAACAGTGGTGCAGAAAAGAAAGATGCAGGGAGAAAATAAAGATGTAGGGAGAAGAAATCGAAAAGGTGCATCATGAAAGAAGAAATTGAAATGATGCATGTAGAAATTGAAATGGTGCAGGAGAGAAGCATATTGAAATGGTACAAGAGAGAAGTGATTCAGGAAGAACAAATTGAATAGGTGGAGGGAAAACCGCACAGTGGAGGGTAATTTTAGGTTTAAATTTTTAAAAGAAGCATAAATTTGTCTTTTTAACTACTCTATGGACGTGCATACTGGAGGTGCAGGAAGGAAAACAATGAAGCCCAAATTAGCCCAGATCTTTAGCTCAAAATTAAAAAAAAAAAGATTTGAAAAAAAAAAACGCAATCCCCAATTCGAAGGTGAAAAAAACCCCCTTAAGCAATCGCAGGTTTGAAGGTTTGGGTTGGATTGTGCAGAGTGCAAAACCTGCAAATCAGTGAAGTCGCCATGCTTCGTTGTTTGACGAAGCTTCGTTGTCTCACCGTTCAATCACGCCAAATTCTACCACCGCCCTCTTCTCGCCGTCTCCTCCACCATTTGCCGCCGCAACCGCTTCACTCTGCTTCCGCATTCCGCACTTGTTCTCCTCCGTCCTTCGTTTTCTCTTCATGGCCTCTCCACGCATCTCATCCTTCCCTTTCCGTAAGTCTTCGATGCGATTATTTAGAGTTTGTTATTCCGATCGTGATTGTGATAGCAGTTTAATTTGCTGTGCATAGTTGGTTCAAGTGCGCCACGTGTCGTCCAGGGAACGAAAACTGAGAAGAAAACCGATGACTCCTATCACTTCCAAGGTTAAGAAAACCAAAATGAAATCATATTCGTAAGTCTCATCTTCGTTACTCGCATATCTTTTTAGTGTGTGTGTGGATTTTTCTTTTTTATTGTGTTTGTGAGGAGTAAGTGATTTTACTATGGTGGGAGCAGGTCTTTAAAATCCAGATTCAGAATAATGAATGATGGGAACATCAGGCGCTGGAAGGAAGGCAAGCGTCACAATGCTCATCTCAAGGTGCAGTTTTTTTCTTTCTGGATTTAATAAGCTTTTATGATATGTGATGATAACCCAATTTAGATAAACTTCTCAGTAAGTGTTTATAAGGGGAAAAAAAATGTAAAATGAATTAAACTTCTTTTATAAGTTATAACTAACTTATCACTTCAACTTTTACGGAAGCTCTTTGATCTATATTCTCCAAAAGCTGTGATGCATAAGGTATTATGGAGGAATGTAATTCATTTTTCTTTTTTATTTTTATTTTCTTCCCCTGTAAGTGTTTGTAGATAAGTTTATCCAAACAGGCCCTTTCTGATTATTTGTTGGAATGTGAATTTCTTGTTGGTGCTTTTGTCTAGAATCCTTGATAATTTGTTGATAATTTCTGTTGTTCTATCAGTGTGAATAGCCAGATAAATTATGCCATACTCATTCCCAAAATTCCCTTCTCAACATTTCATGAGGTGCAAATAAATCACCTCGTTTATCTTGACAAAGTTATTGACTTGTTCTTATTCACAGTGGATTGCTATTGCTGATGTCCTTCTTAAGCAAGATTCCTATAGCATTTGTAGTACATTACATGCGGAAGTAATTAAATAAATTAGGCAAACACTTAATTGGAAACAGTGGCAAGTTTCTTTCAGAGAGAAATTGCTTTTGAAATGAAATCATAATTGCTGTTTCTAACTTAGTAGCAAGATTATGATTTGGATTTCTTCATTTGCAGAAAATAGGGCAACATGTGTTTCCTTAGGTAGGGTGTACAGTTGAAATTTAGGGTGATGAGGCAATACTTATGGTATGCTTGTAGATAAAGGTATTAACAAGATTTGAAAATATAAACAAATTTCAGACTTTGTTGCCATTGGCATGGATGCACTATAGGCCAATCTAGCATGATTACTGGTTTATTGAAGAGAAAAATAATTGTGAAGTTTTCCTTGTTTTGGGTTTTTGCTGTGATGGATGTTGTGGTGGTGGTATACAATGCATGACATGTTTCCAATTATGTCATCGTAGCTGTTGGGGCAGTTGGCACCCAGCTTTAGGATGAGCATTCCTGTGATATGGTTACTTGACAATTGACATGAATACTTAGATGTTTGTGGTTCATTGCCTCATTGGTATACTTGTACAGTAGTATCTGTTGACTCGATTATCTGTTGACTCGATTATTAGCTGTCTGCTGTGAAAATAACATTGTAAGATGGTATGATATGATATAGAGTACAAAACACGAACGTAATACATCTTTATAAATGTATTTGTGGGCAAGTTTTCTGGTGGGCACATCCTGTACTGTATGTTTGAAACATTGAATTAGTATGTTGTATTAAGAAAAAAAAGTTATAATCACAATGTCACATAGAAAGCATTTTGTGGAAAAGTTTTTTTCTTGTAAAATTCAGCAAAGCGTACATCTATGAAACCTATCTCAATAAAATTTCTAACATGATTAGTTACAACAACAAAAACTAGTTGTCCCAAGTCCTGACAGTTATTAGACTAAATTTGAGTCATTGGGGGCAATACATAGATTTAAAATATTTATTTTTTATATTTCTTAAAAACGAAGCTGTATAAATATTAGAGATAATAAACAATCTTTACATATATGATTTTGTGGTTTTAAACTGATTTGTGCATTTTTAAAACAATGTGATAGAAGTCAACTTGATTATTATATTCATACAAAACTGTACAAGTTTAAGATCATATACATAAGAACTGATGAGGTTAAATCTTAGGAGTCAGAAGGAGTATTTGTTATTTGCCCACTTGTAAATATACATCACCTCTTATATGTTCATTTAGCAATATATAAATTCTCTTATATTTTCTTAAATTTTTTATTCAACTTATTTAGTGGTAACCCCTTCAATTATTTTTTGCATGGTTGATGTAAATTATATAGTATGTACAAAAACTAATATTTTCTTGAGGATAAGATTATAGAACATTTTGTTTGAATTTTGCCCAATTTGTTGATGTGATTCTGGTTGGTTTGGATTTTCGATCAAAGAATGTATGTGTGTAAAATAAAAGTGGAAAATGTGTTGAGTTACTTTCTTTCTCATTGATTAATAAATGTCAATGGGCAATTCATAATTCACTGCACAAGCAATTCAAAAGGCACAGGGGACAACAAACTACTCTTAGATATCTGAAATACGGAATTTGTATTTAGTGAGGGCATCTGACCCCACAATCCATTCCATACTGGCATGTCCGTACTTCTAGAATAAGAATACTAGTATAGCAACTGTTTTACCAATGGGTGAATTTCTTTCTCACCAGCTAGATATAGAGTCAATGGGTGAATTACTTGTTTTTATCCATATTTACTGGCTAATAAATGTCAATGGGAAAATTCAGAATACACTGTGGTAACAATTCAAAATGCACATTTGTGACAACAAAAATACTTGTATCGTATGTATGTCTGAAATGCGGAATTTGTACTTAGTGGGGGCAATAGTTTGGCTCTGGAGCCAGAATCTCATATACCAAAGGCCAATTTATATCAATGTTATAAACTGAAGACAAGGGATTGAATTTGAACAAATTTGAGTATTTAAAACCAATTACAAGATCTGCCTGCTTACCTGGAAAACAAAAAAGGCTAGGCAGGGAGGAAGGGACCCCAAACAGTTAACTACGCTTCTCTTAAATTTTCTCCATCATTACAGTGTTGTATGGATTATATCTCTACTCCTTAAAATTGATGAATTTCTGGTGTCCATTGCAGTCAAAGAAATCAAAACGTAGATTGAGGAAACCTGCCATTGTCCCTGCGGCTTATGCCAAAGTAATGAAGAAGCTCAATTTTTCTGCTTAGATATTGCAAGTTTTGCTGGTGGTTGCAGTATGAAAGAGCACCGGCCAGGTTTTGCATTTTAACTCCAATCATTTGTGACCATCACATTTTAGAATCTGTAAAATGAGCAAATTGCCGAGCAATTTCTTTTTTCTTTTTGTTGGAGCAGTTAGAATTGATGATATTTCGAGGTCCTGCTTATTCAAAGTGGCATGTTTTAGTTGATAATGTGTGCATTATTGTTAACATCCAGTGGCTGATTGATCCTTTTCATGTGATACATTGGCTCTGGCTTCAGTTTGATAAAATATCGGACTCGTGGATAGATGTTGTAATAAGGTATTAATTAAAGCCTGTGGCTCGAAAATCTCTATTCGTGTATATATTAACGTTTTAATTACTTATAAAAGTGTTAGCGTTTTAATTAACTTTGGTTTACGCGTGTTTCGACTGAAAAGGGCTATTTTTTTATATAAACATAAAGCAGAAACAAAATTAACATAATTAGGTTTAATGGACCAATACTTTCTTATTCAATAAATAAATAAATTCCCAAGTCAGTCTGTTTTTATAGTAAATAATGATGCAGTCACTCTTAAAGTATACAAAGTTAATTTGCACCTTGTAGCAATATATAGGAATAATTTGGATATTCAGTTATTTAAGCCAAATTAATTCTATTAAAAACATTAGGTAATGAAAGAACCATATTTTTCACTAAGAAATATAGCTATCTGAAGTACTGGAGGATTTTCCTTCAACCTTTATTTTTGGGTTTACTATTCCCATCAGCTACAAAATCAACTGTCACTATTAAATGCCACATTTTGCCAATTTATTTCCATGTAATGACTTGCAAAAGTGAAGTTATTATATTTTAAAATTATTCCTTTGCTTTTCAAGTTTTACTATTTTCTCTGCTATAAGATTTTTGGTTGCAACTTCCATTTGATGACCCAAAAACTATGAAGTTTATAGTAATAGTGTAGCAGTTTTAATAGTATGTGGCTAATTAATAATTTATCCTCAATTTCATTAAAGCCAATAATTAAAAATAGTGAAATTACAAAATCACACTTAAATAATAAAACAGGAATATTATTGCACTGAATAGATATCATTAAGAATCATCATCTTCTCAGAAGATAGGATTTGAATATAACAGCAAAAAAGGTAGGACTTGGAGAAGAAAAATGAGGTGAAAACCTAAATTCACATCAATTGGGATCATCATGATGTAGAATTAGACGATACAAAAATATCTGAACGTGGATTTGTGGTACTCAACAATATTTGGATTTTATGAAGATACTTTTATATTTAATTCATGTAAGAGACAAAATAGATTGATAGTTACCTAGTTAGTCCAAAGTCTTGTTGGGCAAGTGCTGGACATTTATTGGTGTAAACGTTCATGATTGATCTCTTAAAAGTATCTTTTTCAATTGATAAAATCACTAAATTCTTCTATCTCTAGAAATATTTTTGAACACAAAAAATTATTAATTTTAATTTTGAAAATTTTTGTTCTACTGAAGCTATAGTAACACGAACAATTGAAATATTTATAATCTATCTATACTTCTAGAAGAGAATTTACCTTCTCTACAATATTTAATATTTCATGTTACATTTTAGTTTTTGTATTTATTGTGTTCTTTTTTAAAGATTTTACTTCATAATGCAGTTTTTAATTTTCAAATATATATATATATATATATATATATATATATATATATAT
>Ga0209700_107918_pt1 | contig 14330 bp, 4 predicted proteins | sample SiratroredBW_FD_187528 | JGI IMG/M metagenome (GOLD analysis project Ga0209700, IMG submission 187528) | Root nodule microbial communities of legume samples collected from California, USA - Siratro red BW (SPAdes) (version 2) | ecosystem: Host-associated > Plants > Roots > Nodule | place: USA... | reverse complement strand
TAATGTTAATAATAATAATATTAATAATACTATTATAATAATAATATATTAAAAATAATAATATAAATATTTATATATGAACTTTTATACGAATTTAATTTTTATGTAATAAGTCTGGATAGAAATTCGTATGTAATTTCATACAATGTTGATTTTTAATATGAATTATATTATATATGAATTTACATACGGAATCTGTATGTAATACCTTGGAAAAAAAATCCACCAACTGAGTCAGAAGTGAATCCACTTCAAGAGTTGACTTGTATACTCTACGAGTTATTTAATAATCTAGCTCAAATTCCTTGGGATGCATCCATCTTTGGGATGGAAGGTGTCCCATTGTATATATCTATGCAAGACATCTTAGAACTAGTTGGTGGTTTCCAGATGCTAAACATTACTATAATTCAGTTATGGATGATGTAAGTATACCTTTATACATATTTGCTAATTATTTATTTCATTAACTTATCATATTATTAACATTGATTTTCACAATGCAGGTACATGAATGATTTAGTTTATAGCACAAGGAATCCATATTATGGATTCCTTGAGCCACAAAGTTTACAAAGGTTTGGAAATAAAAGGATTGAGACTCAGACCTATATAAAAAAATGGATTTCAGAATCAAGGAAGAGAATTTACTTTGCCCCCATTGTCCATCAGTAAGTTTCAAATCTTTATATTTTGATCTTAAGTAATGTTGAGAATATTAGATTAATAGATTTTTTATTTTAGGTCTCATTGGCAGCTGATGCTTGTGTGTCCTGTGGACAACACAATTGTTTGGTTCTGTTCGTTGCATAAGGCATCGAACGATATGAAACAAATTGTACAAAAGTATCATTTAATTAACTTTAAGTAATATATATCACTCTTTTTTGTATAATAAGCAATTTACTAAACAACTTGGATTTTAATGCAATGAATGTGTGTAATGTTCTTTGGGGAAGATCTACATCCACAACCCAAAACCTCCAATGGATATATCAACTTTAATGAAAGTGCAATAAGCAACAAAGAGGCTGAGAATGTGGATATTACATTATGCACTAGATGAGAATCATAACAAGAGTTGAGATTACAAATTCTTGGGAGTAGGTAAAATTTTGTCTTAAGTTTGTAAATATCTCAAATGTTTGTCAAGTTCGAAGTTCCAAGATTAAAGTTTGTACATTTATTTCAGGTTTTTCAATATTCAGAGCCATTGGACAAGCACACAATAGAAGAGCTTCAAAAAGAATGGGCAAAGTATTTTCACAAAGTTAGAAGTAGATCTTAGTGTAGATTAGAAGTAGTTCTTAGTGTACATTACAAGTTCTTAGTGTACATTAGTGTATATATTAACTACGAACTGCAATTGTATATGATTTTGTATATTAAAATATGTTATTGCTGGTTTCCGAAGCTAATGCAGGGTAGTTAGTAGTTAATTGAATCTGCATTTAAAAAAATAACACAAACACAACGTCGGTTATGGTAAAAACCGTCATTGTGATGGCTTCACCACGTCAATTATGGTCAAAACCAACGTGGTGGTGCATCTGAAATTTCAAAATAGAAGGAGCATCATGTCGGTTGTGGGCACTAACCGACATTGTGGTGTTTTCCACCACGTCGATTTGGGCACCAATCGACGTGGTGATGCCCATCCCTTTTCCAATTTTCAGCAAAGCACCACGTCGGTTTCCTAGTCCCAACTAATGCTGTGTTGTGTGTGACTAACGTCGGTGCCTAGTTTAAACCAACGTGGTTGTGGATTACATGACGTCGATTATTTAACCAACGTCATGTTTAACGTCGCCTTGGTTAACGTCGGTTCGGAAACCAGCGATAAAGGCCTCCCAAGACAATAAAGACCGATTTTCTACTAGTGGAACTAAGATGGTACCTTCCTTTCTTATCATAATATATGCTATAAATATTTCACTTTTGTTCAATTATATCACCCATATCAACAAATATCTTTTAGGCTTTGTTTGGATTAGTGAATGCATTTGAGGAAGTAAATTTGAGATGAAAGTATGTGGAAAGTTTGATTATTTGGATTAAGGAGAGATAATGAAATTTGAGTGAAAAATTCATAAAAATTTGTGAATGATGTAATGTGGGTGATTGATAAAATAATTTTTTAGTAGATGAAATTGTAATTTAAATAAATTTAAAATTAAATATAATTAATTTGTTAAGTCTAATTAGTAAATTATTATTATTATAATTGATAAAGTTATAAGATTAGTAATTATTTTAAAATAAAACTTAAATTATTATTGTTAACAACATTATTATTATTTTATAAATTTATTTTCATTATTACTATAATTTTAATTTTATTATTATTATTATTTAATTATTTTTGTTATTTATGATTTTATTATTATATTTAGTTTTTAATATTAATATCATTAATATTTTATTTTTAATTATCTTATTTTTACTATTATTTTATAATTTATTATTAATAATTTTTATTTATATTTTATAATTTTATTAAATTTCTTATTATTTTAGTAATTATTAATATTATTATGGTATATTATATAATTAAATTATTATTTTTATAAATTAATTTTAGCTATTATTATATTTTTTATTTTTTTTATCATTACTTTTATTATTATTTTTCTAATCTTATTAAAACTTTAATAAATATTATTATTATATTATATAATTAATTATATTTATTTTATTATTATATAAAAATATTAATAATTAAATTAATTATTTAAAAATATTTTAAAATCACTTTCACTTCAAATGCTCGCTACATAGAAAAAAAAAAAAGAAGAAAGTGAACACTAAATTTTTCTTCTCATTTTCAATATTTTAATAATTTATTATGTCTCGTTTTAGGAACTTTCTTTATTATCCATCTATTACATGAAATCCGTCTTGAGAACCAAACAAACCCTCATGATTTATTTTGACTTTGCAAACTCATAAAAATTTTCTCTTTAACTTTAAAGTCATAGTTTTTTTGTTGCCCGGTAAGATCTCTGATTCCTTACGACGGAAGAAGATTCAAGAGAAAATAATAACTTAAAAATTAAAAAAGAAGAAGGATTTCTTACCATACTTTATTATAAAAGAGTACCAAGAATTCAAAAATAAACAAATGATCTGTGAAATCAAATTAGAGTCTTGAAAGTCAATTACGTGTAAAGAATGTATTAACATCCTATAACATTTGTGTACGTTTGTGTTAGGACGATACCTTTAATGAAATAAGCAAAATAAATGTGTTTTTTTAGAATGATTTTTTTCTCCAAAAGAAAAGCAAAAATGAAAATAAAAACAAAAAAAATATTTTTTATTTTGGAGTCTGATAAGGATTAACCTTGCTCCTACATATTTTCATGCATGATGGAAAATCAGGATTCAAGTAGTTCTGATTAGAAATTGTAGTTCTGATTAGAAATTGTTTGTTGGTTTTGGTATTTTTTAATTTAGATTTTTTTATTTTTTTTAATTTTTGAAAATTTTATTAAGAGACAAAAGAAAATAATAAAAAAAAAGAGAGTGATGGATTCCATAGGTGTTACTCGGTTCAGCTTGGCATGAGGTGACACTAGGTTCGGCTTGGTGACAAGCGGTGACACTCAGTTAGGTTTGTGAAAAACAAACCTAGTTTATCTGGGCAAAGCTTGGTAAAGGACACACTCGGGCTTGGTAAGAAGCATTCGATTTTGCTTGACTTTTTGAAAGGATAATAAAAAAGGTACTCGATTTCGACACTCGGTTCAATTTGGTAAAAAGAATTGGGGAAGGTACTCAGATTCTATTTTGGTAACTAACATTCGGGATCTGTTTGGTTAAAGACACTCAAATTCGGTTTGGTAAAAGGCAATCAACTTTGTTTAGTAAAAAACACTTGAGACTTGAGTTCGTTAAGAGGCACTCGACAATGTTTAGTAAAAGACACTCGAGACTTGGGTTCGATAAAAGGGCACTTGATTCTATTAAAAGGCACTCAACTCTATTTAGTAAAAGGCACTCGAGATTCGGGTTTGGTAAGAGACACTCAGTTTTATTTAGTAACAAGCATACTCGGTAAGGTTCTCGACTATGTGATAGGATACTCCGAAGGGCACTCAGCTTGGTTTGGTAAAAGCCGCACTGAGGCTTGGTAAGAGGTACTAAGATATGTTTTGTTTTGTGGAAGGCACTCGACTCGGCTTTGTGAAAGGACACTCGACTCGTCTTTACTTTTCGGAAGGACAATCAGTAAGACTTTGTGAAATGGTACTTGATAACAGCAATAACAACCGGCGGCGGCATTACTTGGCTCACTTGAAGGGCATTTAAATGTAGTAGCAATAACCACTCCGGAAGCACGGGCGGCGACATTACTTGGCTCAACTCACCCCTGATGGCAATGTGGGACAGAGATGACGTGGTTTGACGGAAGTGTTCCTTCACCTCCTTGCATGCCATTGATGGCTGGGGCGGCGGAACTGGAAAGGTTGTTGACGAAGGGAGAAGAAACCATTACATGACACAGTGCCAGGTCACGTGCAGCAGCACAAAGGGGCGAACAAATTGAATCAAAGTCACGTCTTAAAATTTAGTTTGGGAAATTGATGGGGGCGAATGGTGAGAATTGGAATTGGCAGTGTGAGCTCCAATTGCGATGTTTCTAATGTATCTATTTCTATTTGAATATTTAATTTTGTTTGGTTTGATTTTATAGGGAATGAATGAATGTATGTTTGCCTACAGGGACAAAATGATTGACAGTATTAAACCTAATGCAAAGGCACAAAAAATGACAAGAATACAAGATAACATAGAATCAAATTTCCATATTCATACCTCCCAATGCCTTGTTCTTCCTTTTCTTATTGCCTCCAAAAATTCTCGTATCTCCTCTTCAATTGTTCCTTTTTGTATTTTGCTATCTTTTCTTTGTGTAAAAAGATGGAGTAAGTGATTGTGTAATCAGGTGTGAATGTAAACGGGATCGAAAATTACGCGAGTCTTGTTGTTCCGCATGTGAGTGAAGTGTATGAGAGTAGAGTCGTTAATGTTCTATGTGTCCCAGCTAGCGTAGTCGTAGTTGTGTATAACAAATAAACTAATTCACCTTCACCTTTGGCCTTTCTGTTTCTCTAACACTAATCAATTCACTTTATTATAGAAAACTGAATAATGAATTTTCTTAATCCTTCTTATTTCTAATTAATTTCAATTAAAAAAAATACCAAATGTGCAATTCAAATTTAATTTTGAAATGAGTTTTCTTTAGGAAAAACTGAACGGTACACGACTATGGATGATTATGTGAAAGGAGTGTAGGAAGTGATAAGAAGAGGGCTGCGAAGAGAAAACTTGCCCAAATAAAAAAGAGGTGCGTGAAGGAAAAAGAGGTTGAGTATATGTTATTTTTGTTTGAAATCTTGATGGCTTGAACTTTAATAAAAACATCAATTTCTTTTTCAAGAGTTTTTTCCTTATTAATTTTTCTTAAAAGAGGTAGGACCAAACTTTTTTTTTATTAAAACTTTTTTTCTATTATTTATTAAAAAAAAATTATTTATTTGTAAAAATGACATGGAACAAAACATTTTCTTAATTGACATGAAAATGAATATATTTTTTTTATTTTTTTCTAAAATGATAAAAACCTAAACCATATTCTTTTATATTTTTTATTTTAAAATAAAATAAAAGATGATTTTTTTATATATTATTTTAAAAAATAAAATCCAAACTTTAATTAAATGACATATTTTTTAGAAATGTCTATATTTTCCTTTTCCATTTTTATTATTATTGTTTAAAAAATAACTTTTATTTACCTCTGAACGAAATTGATAAAGAGAAACTACAGTTAATTGCGTCAACCAAAGCATATTTTTAGTGAAACTCAACGAAATGCCTTTCTTCTCATCTTTCTTCAAATTCCTTTACTTCATTCTCATTAATTCAAGTTTCTCACTTTGTAGGATCATCTCAATTTAAATCTCCTTCTTTAGACAAACCAAAATCAAAGGAAACTGCACTGGTTGTTCTTTATTTCCCTGTTAACCATTACTGCTCACTGTTGTAGTAGATTATTAGTCATTCTTCAATTGTGAAAAGAAGAAATAATACTAATTGGACCATCTGATGGAAAGAACAGAAAATTTCAATTAGAAACCATTTAATAATGGTGTGACAAAAGATCTAGTACAAACATTTATTAGACTTAGTTATCTTAGTAGTTTTTTATTATTCTCTTAATCTAGGTTGTCAATATAAAGACCATTTTGAGTATAAACGGTAAATTATATCGTGTTAGGCTATGTATAGAACGTTCTAAGGTTAATAATGTTGGTACACTATTAGAAAAAACATATTTTACATTAGTTCTAAACCATTATACATTGGTTCTAGTATCGATGTAGTGTGTTCATATACTACATCGATTGATAACTTATCGACGTAAAATACCAATCCAAAGTGGTCTCTATGAGTATTAAGGAGGAGATACTATATTAGTTGGGAGCCACACCCAATCTAGTATCTCATTTAATTTGAAACGTTGGAGAAGATACTACTTCGGTTGTGGCTCCCAACTGATATAGTATCTCATTCAATTTTCATACATCGGTTATTGAGACAACTGATGTAATAGGTGGATACTACGTCAGTTCTTCCAAAACTCGATATAGTATCTCCTATGCTGAAAATTTTTTTGGCCACATATTACATCAGTTGTGGCCTTAACCCATGTAATATGTGACACTTTTTGTTTTTTTTTTTTTAAATTCAACTTGATTTAGTGTTATTTCCTTACACTTGCAGAATTTTCCCATAACTAGTTTTCTAGCCAGAATTCATTCAATTTATATTAACATTTAAGAGCAACTGCAAAACATAGTATTTAAACCAAAACAATTTATATTAACATTCAACAGCAACTGCAAAACATAATATTTAAACCAAAACTATAACCTATATAAATATAATCAAGTTAACATCAATATTATTTACAATGTCAAAACTAACACACACGTATATATGTATCTATAACCTATGTATCAATTATCAATATTATTTACAATGTCAAAACTAATAATCTAATATATATACATCTAACAATATACACTGTGTAACACTATGAAAATATGAATGCAATATATTATTATTATTATTATTTTGTAATACATATTATATAATAATAATAAAAATAATAATAAATAATGTGACTATTTAGATGAATTAGGTTTTGGGTGTTCGGATGGTAGGAAGTCAGTTCGGATTTTAGGAAGTCGAATTTTGAGAGATGACTTTAGCAATTCGATTTTGGGTGTTTGGATGGTAAGAAGTCGGTTCAGATTTTAGGAAATCAGATTTTAGGAGATGACCTTAGCAATTGGGTTTTGGGTGTTTGAATGGTAGGAAGTCGATTCAGATTTTAGGAAGTCGGATTTTGGGAGTTGGCTTAGCAATTTGATTTTGGGTGCTCAGATAGTAGGAAGTAGGAAGTCGATTCGGATTTTAGGAAGTCGAATTTTGGGAGATGACCTTAACAATTCAGTTTTGGATGTTTGGATGATAGGAAGTCGGTTCAAGTTTTAGGAAGTCAAATTTTTAGAGATATTGTTAGCAATTTAGTTTTGGGTATTCAAATGGTAGGAAATCGGATTTTGGGAGATGAATTCAGATTTTGAATAAATTAGATTAGAAGATGACTTAATGAAATGGGATTTTAGGAGATGATTTTATTAGGTTGGATTTTGAAGACCAATTCTCATAATTTAGGTATTTTTCTAACTCCAACAATAGAATTTGAATACATAAGATATTTACCTATATAAAATAGATGTAAGCTAGTTTCTATCTAACTATACTTTATTTTAATAACTTTAAGTCAAATCAAGAGTGTGATAAAGATGTAAAAACAATAACAATAACAATAACAATAATAATAACAATAATAATAATAATAATAATAATAATAATAATAATAATAATAATAATAATAGTAGTAGTAATAGTAATAGTAATAGTAATAATAATAATAACAATAATAATAATAATAATAATAATAAGGTAAAATATCTACTCACATTTAATACTCATATAAGATTAGATAAATTTGAGTCATTTTTCAACATTTCACCATGTCACGGTAGTTATTAGTTATTCCTACTTTATCACTGCTACCTTCACTATTAGAATCTAACTAAATTCCAAATCGACAAATAAAATAGAACCATAATAATGATTACAACATACACTATAAATAGGTGATCACGGGTCACATGTCTAAATAAAGAAAAATAGAAAGAAAAAAGAAGTCCTACTCATTTTTCCAACTCTCAAAGGTAAGGGAAAAGAAACATGTATATTGCTATTTATTAAAAAATCTTTCGGTGAGATACCCTTAAGCCTCATAATTTCTTTTTAATTATTTAACATTCTTATTTATTTATTTTAAAATTCACTAATATTCTTTACTCATGGTGATCAATTAAGAAAAAAAGTTTATATTCCTAAATCGTGTGGAATATTTATCCTTTATATTTTTTTTACTGTTTTAAAATATTATTACTCTAAAACATGTATATATATATATATGTATATATATATATATATATATATATATATATATATTTATATATTACTTTCCTGTTATTTTCTTTGTTCATCCTCATTCTTTAATTTAAGAAAGCAATGGATGCCTTAATTTTCCTTATTCATTCATTTCTGATATCTCTGCATATTTCTTTAGAAATGGATAGAGCATTGGCATGGTGAAAAACTCAGTATAATTTAGAGATAACTCATTCAACCATGAACTTCATTCAGAGTCCGAAAATTCTCTTAAGATTGAATGATCCAATAGTTGTTACTTTCTTCTCACCTCCAACAACCTACAATAATCCGCTAAACAATCTTTGTCCTCCTACACTATAATATATAAAGTTTGTGTCAAAAGTTTAATGTATAATTAAATAGGAAATATGCATTGTTTAACGTAGTACTATAGTAATGTAATATAAACTCATTGTAAGATGTGACTGTATGTAATATAAATCTATGTTTTATTGTAGAATATATAGATGAACTAATATTACTATTTACATTTCTAATCCTCATTGAAATCATTATCCTAGTATTGATAAACATTTAAACAATTAAAGTAATGTATATAAATTTAATTAAATTTAAATGTATAGAGTATACTTATTGTTAGATCTAATAAGTTCTTCGAAACCACTCTTATAATGTAATATGTACCATATTACATCGATTTCAAATAATCGATGTAATATGTCCCTTTTTGAACTCACTTTTCCCCCAAATTTTTTAATGACGTCAATGAAAGACATTTTACATCGGTTGTGGATCATAATCGATGTAGAATATAGGCTCTATTACATTGGTTGTGACCCACAATCAATGTAATATATGCAGTGCCAATATTGATTTGAATTTATTTGTTGTTAGTATTTTCTATATCGGTTGCAGGAAACAACAGATGTAGAATAGAGCATATTATATCTGTTAAGAGATAATCAATGTAATGTGTCTAAATAATTTAAAAAATATTATCGTAATTTTCTTTATATTTGTTTCATTTTAATTGACGTCATATCTCATTATAAATGTTTTTATAAATATATTTTTTGTACTAGTAATATGAATATACTAGTATTCCTTTTGATTTCAAGTTAGAAAAACTAGTTTCACTAAACTGCGAGGTATGCAAAGAGTCAACATGGGTGTGAATAATAAGGCCACACGTTAGTTCTTGATATATTTTGCATTCATGTACTTTAGATACACTATTTTCTTCTCTCTTATTATTACTCATTTATTTTTTATCATGTTTTTCTCGCCCGTCACCTCTTTTATCATGTACATCAATTTTTCGTGCGCCTCCCTCTTACTGTATCTCTCTTCTTTCCAAATTTTCTCCGGTTATTATTCAAATAAAAAATTTTATAAAATTGTTCTACGTAATCTGAAAGATTTAATAACATGAATTGCAATTGTAACTAATATTAAAGAACAATAAAATATTTACCAAAAATAACCAGTCAAAATTGGAAGTAAACCAATATGACTCTCGCAACTGTCCTCAGAAATGTCTCCCCAGTTTTGTCCCAAAGTCCCAAGCACACAACAGATGAACAAATAAAAAATTAAAGAAGTTATATAAAAAAAATTACATATAACTTATACATAAGTTACCTTTAGTATACAAGAAAAAAACTAAATTTATATATATCCAAAAAAACGAAACATACATATAAGAATGATTAATAATGATGATTTACAAGCGTGAGGGATAGTGGTTGACAGGAAAGTAAGAAACCACAATTGGAGCTCCTTTTGATTTTGGTGTTCTCTTTGGTTTCTCCGAGGAGGGAGATTTTGTTTCAGGTGATGATCCTTCGGCATAATCGGAGACTTGAGTTGATGAGGAGAAACCGAAACAACTGAAGAAGGTTGACATCTTAATGTCTTGTTGGTGTGAGTTTGCCCTAAAAACGGAAATGAGTAGATGTAGTTGCTATATGAGATTGAAGAGGCTTTCTATTTGAGTTTGTAAAACTAAGATGGGATGTGTATAATCGATTTGGAGTGAGTGGTTGTTGAGTTTAGGGTTACTGAAAATATTTATAGTGGGATACGATGAACCAAACCAAATTAAAGGAAATTGCCACGTTAGTTCATTTTCTTGGGGAGGAAGGAGAAGATGGGACCACGTAGGTGTTGAAAATTCATAACTTGATATCATGCACGGGGATTTTGTGCTTGGTTGGTTTGTTGAGGTTTGACAACATGGATCAGCTGGTCAAATACTCAAGCCACTTCGACATGTTCTTCCCTCACTTACGTTTCTTACTTGGTAGCATTGGTACATATAACCTAACTTAAATAAGTGTAAATTTTTTTATGTTTCACTTTGTTTACGTCATTTATTAATTAAGTATTTTATGTTACATAGTACATCCACCTATTTGTCTATTAGTTGAAATACGTGTCACGTGATTTGAGTGATGAATATAAATATTTGGTTGAAGAAATTGTTTAAATTTATCTAAACATTAAAAAAAATAAAATTGAAGTGACCAAATAAATATAAATCTGACTAATATCTAACCTTTTTTTATGAATTATAGAAAGAGAAATGTTTTTTTTATTTTAAATTATTAAATTATCTTTAGTTTATTTGATAATCTATTATAGAATTTATATAATTGTAATTTTTCATTATTATTTGGAACTTTTAATTTATTTGATATTTTATTTTAAAATTTATGTTATTATTTAAGATTAAAAAGAAAAAAAATGGATAATAGATGTTATTTTGATATTAATTTTTTTTTATGTTTTTATTTATTTTAAATATTTAATAAATATTTCAAGCGTTAAGAAGGAAAATGAATATAAGATTTTATGTCGAGTACAAGAATATGGATTGTTAAATTAACATCTTCTGTACGATTGTCATTCCCAGTAATGAATGATATACATTAAATTCTTTCTATTATTTGTCTGGACATATATGTTGTTATCTAATGAAAATTATATAGGTTGTCATGAAAAAAAAAAGTTGAGAGATCAAAATAATTCTTAAAAAAAAATCGTAATTAAGTCAAAAGATTTAGTATAACATATAGTATGAACAAATTAAATAAATATATTTTTTTTTCAAAATATAAACTAAAATAGTATAAATTATTAGGTATATCTTATTTAAAAAATAATTATTAAATAATTATGACAAATATTGTTTATATATTAAGGATCTAAATTTATTTAGAAAAAAGAATTGAGTAATTTGCACAAGAGCGTGGATTGAAGATGAGTTTAATATCGAAAATTTTTAATTCCTAACTAAATCACTTTTATCTAAATGAAACTTTTAAGAATAAGATTCTTGATTTTTTTTTTTTAAATATACTGGTTATATTTAACTTTTGTTGTAACAATGTTTATGATAACCAATTATGAGTGAATTCAATAACATTATTGACCATTCAATCTCACCACATAAAATTTTATTCTCACTTATTTACAAAATTAATTCAGTAGAAATCTTTCGAGTTTGAAAATAACTTTTATTCTCTTATTAAATATAAATGAGAACCTTTAAAATATCTGCGGGTGATCTTTCTTATCACCAGCATGCATCTCTTTCCCAATCTAATCCAATCAGTTAAAAATGCCTTTCTCTTAATTGATGCCTTTTCCGTCTACTTCTTATGTTTTATGTACAAAATAATAATTATATATACATCATGTTTGTATTTGGTCAGGGTAAAAAACAAAGCAGTCTCTAAAGACTTCGATGATTTTTTTCAAACATGTGGGTAAGTTATCTTGTGGGTAAGCAGCCTATATATCTTACCATAATATGCTATAGATATCACTACAAGAAAATGTTTCTATGGCTGCTGCAAGAAGAATACGTGTGATGTGTGGGATCTGAAGCCTACGAAAAAATGGTGGGCCAAACTGCGTAAGTCCAACTCACGCACGATCCACATACAGAATTATTTAAAATTAAATAAAAGTAGATGACGTGAGCCTAACCCACGTAAAACTAAAAAAATAATTAAAAAATGAAATAAAACCATGCAGACCCACGCATAATAATATTTTAATAATTAATTAATTATTTAAAAAAAATAATAGGAAGCGTGACCTACGAAGTTATATGCAACGAGAGTTTGGCGCAAAGAAAGTTAAAAAAAAATTAAATCAGCATGAGTTTGAGTCACACAAGAATGAAAAAAATTTAAAAATATAAATTTTTATAAATAATCTAAATAAATATTTAATTTTGTAGTTAAAAAACAGTATAGTTAATTTATTTTGAATTTATATTAATAATTATAGTTTTATAAGAGTGAATTTAATAATAGAAAAAGAAAATAATATAAAATATATGTATGTATGAAAATTAAAAAAAATAAATTATTTTGTATAAAATTATTTATAAAAATGTTTAATTTTGAAAAAATAAATTGTTAAAAAAATAAAAAAGAATACTAAAAAATATAATAGAAAAAATTTTGTAAATAAAATAATAAGTTAAAAAGTAAATGGGAACTAGGTAATTAAATTGGGTTTAAGGACAACAACTCAATTTTAAGCCTAATAACACTTTAATAAATTCAACTTAAGAGTGTCAATTAAGTTTTAGGCTTATTATGAGGTGTTAATATCATATAGGATTGTATAGTATATGTGACCACTTGGATAGTTAAATTAAGCTTAAGAAGAACAATTAGACTTTAGGCCTAAAAATAAGTTAATAAATTAAACTTGAGAGTGTCAATTTGGCTTGGGACTCATTAGTGGGTATTAATAACATATTAGGTTGTGTTTAGTAAATGTGACGAGTTGTGTAATTAAATTGAGCTTAAGAATAACCATTAGGCTTTAGGCTTGCTTTAGTTTCAGTTTATGTTAACTCAAAAGGTTTAATATTTTATATTTATACTTTAAATTTTTATCATGTATCTTTTAAATGTGTCTATTTAAAAAACAAAAATAACAACATTTATATATATATATATATATATATATATATATATATATATATATATATATATATATAAACATATATATAAATATATAGATATATAAATATATAGATATATAAATATATAAGTATATAAATATATATGTATATATAAATATATAAATATACATATACATATATATATATATATATATATATATATATATTTATATCACTATGTATGCCAACACTATAATGTATAACGAAATGAGATATTTTTTTAATATATAATAAATACTTCTTTAATAATGAAATGTTTGACTTGGTTAAATATATGAAAATAATTCAATATGTCAATGTAGTAAAAAAAAATCTATATTTCTAATATTATTAAAATAGGATTAAAGTGATTTGTTGAGTTGATATAAGATTATGTGATTTCATGTAATAATAATGTATTATACTGGCACGTACTAATTTTAATTTTCTTTTATATAAGCATTGTTTCACAAAAATATACGACAAGAAAAGTCAATTCATTTCTAATCAATTTAGAAGACACGTTCGAACCTAGGTTGGTATGAAAATAATATATTACCTATGTAAATTATATTGTAGAAAAAAAATAGAATTTTGGTTCCTATATCTTTCATAAAGGTTAGTTTTTTATTTTTATATCTTTAAATTAACAAACTTGTTCTCAAACTTAAAAAAAATTTTGTCGCGACCTAAAATCACGATGGGTATGGCGATTCGAAGAAAAGAAATAAAAACTAATGAAAAAGAAAGAGATGGAGTCGCCACCATAATTTATTATGGAAAACTATGGAAAACCAAGAAAAGAATATGAAAA
>Ga0209700_107917_pt1 | contig 14332 bp, 9 predicted proteins | sample SiratroredBW_FD_187528 | JGI IMG/M metagenome (GOLD analysis project Ga0209700, IMG submission 187528) | Root nodule microbial communities of legume samples collected from California, USA - Siratro red BW (SPAdes) (version 2) | ecosystem: Host-associated > Plants > Roots > Nodule | place: USA... | reverse complement strand
CATTTCTAGATCCTAGACTCAAGTCTTCAAACTTCAAGAAATCTTCATCCATCCTTCACATGATCTAGAGCATCTTCACTTGGTTGAATTCATCAAATCACTGCAGCAGTCCACTGGTGCTAACAATTTGTTTAGATGAAAAACGGTGAATATACTATTATATTGGAAACTATTTAAAGATATCAAGTTTATAGGCTTGTTTACCTTTAACTGAAAAATGTATATGAACTTACAAACATTTGGCTTAATGTTCAATTGGTTGCTTATAATTTAAAAAGTATAAAAAAATCCTAACTATTAGAGTAAAGTTATGAAGGGAGAACACTAATTTTTGAAGGAAATTTAGGGTTTATAGTTTGAAGTTACACTCATATTAAAAAAAAGAAAAAGAAAATAACATATGTGTATAAACATTTATGCATGTATGTGTATGATTGAGTAAAAAACTTTCTTAAACATATTATTTTTGTCATAAGACTTAGTGATAAAAAGGTTGGAAGAAGTAACAAAAAGAAACTATGCATTTTCTTATAAAAGATAGTCACTCTTTTAGAGTTAACAATAATGTTAATCTAGAAGTCAACTATGTTTTTTGGGACTCAAGAATAACTTGAACAAGTAACAATCTTCTTAAGATTGTCACTTGTCTTTTTTAAGTAAATTGTCATTTTTATCTTTGTTGGCAAGATTCTTACTCTCAAGTTAGGCAACTTATTCATGATTCCTAGGGGTTGAAATTGTAATAAATTCATTCTCTCTAACATAGACTGATCAAAGATCCTATAAATGTTTAAGAGTGTCTTTGAAAAAATTAATTTTTTTTTCCAAAATCTACTCCATTCAGATGAAAAAAGTTGGTGAAGAGGAGGGATCCCCACCAATCAAAGAAGGAAACACATGATCGGAAATGACGAGACATGGTATTTATAGGGTAAAAAGGAACAACCTTTTGTTCTTAAATATAATTGAAAGGTCATGCCATTTGCATAAATGACATCTTGTGTAAGGAGATGTAATACTTGAGGGACTCATGTGATTTTACCCCTGGTTTTGAAATTCAAACTTTCTTTTAATAACAAATGCGAAGCCAAATGTTATAAGTCAAAGTATAAGTAAATATCTCGTATGAAATCTTATTCTTATTCCAAGTTCAAAATTCTATCCCATACTGATAACACAATATATGGACATACTAACTTTTTTATCGAAAAACAAATACAACTTGCATAAGAAATCATTCAATTAACCTTAATCGGCTTAATTTAATCATGAAATTTCCCTACCAAATATGGTGCAAAATCTAAGAGAGTATGATTTTTGAATAAATTCTTGTTCCATTACTACTTACCTAACTATAATAACCAACCTTAATTCTAAAAAGTAACTATGATCTTATCCCTACCTAGCCATATTCTTATTTCATCACTGTCTACCTAACCATTACAACCAACCTAAAAATGCTAGCCATAACTTCTTATTTGATCACTGTCTACCGAACCATTACAACCAACCTCAAAATGCTAGAAAGGAATTATATAACCTTATTACATGACGGTGGTCGTACTTGAAATAAATAAAGGCTGTCCATACCTAGTCAATGGACACATCGTTCATATTTTAAACCTAATTCATTTACTTAACCATTCATGTTAGCATAAAAGTATTTTCTACACATGCCCGTCTAATCAACTTGGAGAGATGATTCAAACAAATAATTCAACGTGAAATATATATATATATATATATATATATATATATATATATATATATATATATATATATATATATATATATATATATATAAAAATTAAACAAGGGATTAAAACACGTAACAACTAAGAAGTAGATGTCTTCATGTAATATTACAAACTCCTTCACGTGTTATGCTTGTTACTTCTTATTATTTTAATGATTATACACCAAATTTTAAATTTTAAATTTTAATAAGACAAATGCCATTATACTGAAATTCAAAAAATAATAATAAATTTTCAGTTTTTTCTATTAATAATTTTCCTCACAATATAATTACTATATTTAACAAAATTTTAATTTAAAAAAATTAAAGTTACAATTGTCGTCAAAATATATCATAACATTTATTTCATTAATTATATAAATTTATTAGAATATTGATTAAAATATATCTTCCATCAATTAATTATTCCAAATCATTTATTAAAATTAATATGTTTTAAAATTAAAATATCTTATTTTGTAATTGTAATGTTTTTCTTGTATTTCTTTAAAAAAAAGATAAAAAAAATCAAGTCACAAATCGATTTCTCAGTAGAATCTGGACTATTTCCAAAGCGGGCCGAGAAAACAAAGGTTAAGATTGAATTTTCCTTATACAAAATTCTATTCTAAGAAAATTCTATTCAGACAAATGTTGTGTGGGGTAAATAATAGCTGTAACCGTGCCAAGTCAGAACAAAATTCTGAAGAGGGATAAGTATGAAAAAATACACTTTTGACTTTTTATTTATTTATTTGTTTTTTTAATTTTTATATTTGTGTGAGGGAATTGCTGAGCTCTTTGTTTATTTTAAAAACTGAGATCAGCTCTGAGGTTTAAGCTTATCGTTCAGCCATCGTCAAAACGCTGGTCTTCCCAAGCTTGTCAAGCACCCTCGGCACAGAGAGAGAGAAAGAGAGAGCGAAAGATATAGAGAGAGAGAGAGAGCGAAAAATCGGTAAAAACCAATACTTGTAAGCGATGAAAGTTCTGATTAATCCGGAGCCATTTCTTTCCCCACCGAACTCCATTTTCCCCAACAAGCCTCCATGCATCACTCGCTTTCAGCTCCGCCCCTTCCCCAACCTCCATCGCCACCGATGGATCAGCCGAAGGCTCTCTTCCACGCTGCCGCCGAGGGCCGCGTTGGATTCCGCTACCATCGAGCAATTCGGGATTCCGGAGTTCGACGTTCGGAACCCGGCGCTGTCTTCCTCGTATCGCAGTTCGGCACTGCCGAGGCCCAACCAGACGGTGCTGGAGGCCCAAGCTAGGGTTTGCACCGGCCCAACCCAGACTCGCCCCCTCGACGAGCAACAAGCCTTCAAGGTCTTCGACACAATCCTCAGATCAGGTTCCTCTTTCTTTCACGTCGCATTGATGTGTTATTGGTGGTGGTTTTGGTTTTTACTTATCTGAAGTGAGAGTACGGAGAACAATACAAGAGCATATTGGTACTGTTTGATTAGAAAAATGAACGGTTGAGAACAATTTGCCATACTTATTTCTTCACAATCTCAAATGTTTGACAACTTTCCCATCGATTATTTGGGCAAATCATCAGTTTAGTGATACAGTTTGTAACTTTGAAGTTACAATTTGTTAATTATTTTAGTTCAAAATTCAAAGAAGTCAAGTGACTGAAGTGAAAATATTAACATTTTTTATGAATTAGACGATAGTAAGTAGTTACGTTTAGGGACTGATGCGATCCTAGAGATCTATTTGAATTTCTTTAGTTCGAGGAACTAAAATGATGTCGTTTTACATTTTTTAGGAACCAAAATGGTATTTTACCCCAGTTATTATGGCTACACTCTGTCCTCCAAAGTATGTTTATCAGCTCACAGGACTCTAGTATTAGTTAAGTGCTATGTTGCATACCGGAACAATACCATTACTGAATATTTACACTATATATGCTATATAAAGTATTACTATATTTATATATTTCTTCTATTTAATTAATTAAATTTATTTTTCTTTATTAAATTATATTTTCTTAATATAATATAATTAATATCTATTTTGATTTGGGATTGTTATGATAATACTAGTAGTATTTTAATCTCTTGCAAAATTTATTGAAAAAGCGTTTATGTAGTCAAATTTAAATCAAACTGATATGATTTAGTTATGAAAATAAAAATCTTTATAATATAAGGGATCAAAATATGAAACATCTAGGTTCTGATACTTAAGCCTCTGTATGACACGGTTATCAGTATTTGGGAGGTGTACAATACGGACATGTCACTGATTTGGAGTATCTGTGGATAACAGGTCAAGTGTTAGTAATTAATAATCATAATCAAATTTGAATCATTCCACGTTGGTTTTGTTAGAACAAGTTAAGGTTGTAAGAATGAAGGCCTTCAATCATATCTAATAGATGATTTTGTTGAAATAATGCTTTTCTTTACTAGCTATATTAGAATCATTGAAAATAAAAAAACAAATTATTCTGATATTTGATTATTTTGTATTTAATCTTAGCTAGGGGAGAAATGAAAGATGAAGATGAAGTTTCTAAAGCACAACTCGGGGCATTTTTTGCGGGGATGACAATCCGTGCAAATGCATTTCCTGAGGAAACACAATGGAGTGAAGGGGAAACGCGTGCAATGAAGACCTTTTGGCCACTTCTGGTTAGAGTGCTTCCACCTGAGGTGATATTCATCGCAGACCCAGAAGGGTTGATGATGGGTATGGGAAGTTCCATTGGGCCGCAATATGTTGGCAATGGCACCAGCGAGATGCGATTGGTTGGTGCTCTTAGGGAGGTGTTGGCTGGTGGTCATCTTGGATTCGAGGAAGTGCAAGGAGTGTTAAAGGATGTCCTTCCCCTTCAAGAGGGAGATGAAAAGCCCAAGGAAGTAAGTGAGGCTTTGCTTTCTGCATTTTTAATAGGTCAACGCATGAACCGTGAAACTGACCGGGAATTAAAAGCATACTGCCTTGCATTTGATGATGAAATTGGTATGAATTTAAACCTGATTATTCCATTTTGTTCTTTTTAATTGTCACGTATAAGAATCTTTTTTGTTAATATTATTGTGAGTTGATTCTCAGGCCCTCCTCCTATTGCTGATGTTAGATCATTGACTCATTACGGCGAACCTTACGACGGTAACACACGCTTCTTCAGGAGTACGTTATTTGTTGCTGCTGTTAGATCTTGCTATGGAGAGTCTTGCTTACTTCATGGTGTAGATTGGATGCCACCTAAGGTGCGTGAATTGTTTTCCAAGTGTTGGATTGTTTTGTTTGTTTAAGCAGAAACTAAGATGCTTACTGATCATGAAATTTCCTGAAATTCTATCTTGGAGCTGATGAAGTGCATTATCGAAGTCAATTTTACATCTGAATTTCTATTCTTTGATATTTTATCTGCTCATATTTCATACACAACCACGTTCTATTTCTTGAATAAACTATTGTTTATTTTTTAGGGTGGTATAACTGAAGAGCAGATGTTGAAGTTTATGGGGGCAAATGTAAAGTTATCCCCCTTCAAGGCCAAAAAACTTATTGAGGTCTTTTTATTTTTTCAGAAAATAATTTGAAAGACCATCATAGTGGTTTTCTCACTGTCCTCTTTCAGCCTCTGAATAAAATTATTTGTTTGTCTTTCTAGGATGATGAAGTTGGGTTTGCTTATGTGAGTCAGCGTGAAGCTCGCCCGTCCCTGTATGAGCATCTCACTAAACATTTTGAATTCTAAAATTTTTAAAGATTAACTTTTGTATAGAAGTTTTGTCTAGTATAGCCATCTATTTATAGACATGGGGAACATTATACTAATTGAAAAGAATTCAGCTATATGAGAGAAACGATTTTATTGAATTGATGAAGGAAACAATACATTAGCATTCGTATATAAAGAAATCTATCCCTAAAGTAATGATTACAAAGAGATCTCTAGTATCTTATTACAACACACTTGTAATTACTACAATATCTTCTTCTAACATAACAAAATATTTTCTCTTGACTCAACACTCTGCCTCAAGCTGGTGAATGGATATCTATGATTTCCATCTTGAATGTGAGATCATGAAATCATTTTGTAGGAAGACCTTTTGTAAACAAATATGGTAACTGAAGCCTAGATGGAGTATAAGAAGCAATGTAAGGTCACTATCTAGTTTTTCTTAATAAAGTGTTGATCTATCTCTATGTGCTTGGTCCTATCATGTTGATCTGGATTGTGAGCAATGATAAAAGCTGATTTATTATTACAATAAAGAGTCATAGGCTCTTCACATGTCACTTTAAGATCGTTCAAAATAATTCTCTACCACAACAATTCTCACACCCAATGTGCCATAACTCGAAATTCCCTCTGCACTAGACCTTGCAACAACATTGTCTTTTACTTCTCTAAGTCACCAAATTTCCACCCAAGAACATGTAATATCCCGAGGTGGGTCTCCTGTGTAGTAGATTCTGCCTAATCTGCATTAGTATACTCCTCCATTTTATAATTTTTCATTCCTCTTGAACAACAATCCCTTTTTTGGACTTGTCTTCAAATATTGAAGGATTTTGTTCACATTTTGCAAATGTCGTTCCCTTGGATCATGCTTGACCTGACGAACTACATTCCCTACATAAGTTATGTCAGGTTTGGTGTGGGTTAAGTAAATGTTCTTCCCCACAAGTCTTTGATATTTGCCCTTATTCACAATAGAACTTCATCACACCCAATTCTATGGTTTTGTTCTATGAGAATTCTATTGGTCTTGCAATCAATCTTACTAGTTTCTTTGAGAAGATCAAGATGACACTTTCTTTGGGAGATAAAAATGCCTTTCTTTGAGTAAGCTAAGGAAGTACTTCAATTTTTCTAGATCATTCATCTCGAATTGAGTAACAAGATTTTCTTTCAAGCTCTGTTTCTCATGTTTATCATCTCCTGAAACAATCATGTCATCCATATAGACCAAAAGTAGAATAAGTTTCCCTTCTAAGGAATGCTTGATGAACAGGGTATGGTTACCTTCACTCTATCCATACCCATGGAGATCATAACCTAAGTGAGTCTACTAAACCAAGTAGGGGGCGACTGCTTGAGTTCATACAAGACTTTCTTCAACCGCACACTTTATTCCCTTCAATAAACCTTAAACCTAGTGGAATGTAAACTTCTTCTCTAGATGGCTATGCAAGAAAGATTTTATTGCATCAAATTGTTGCAATGCTCAACCAAAATAAGCTGTCAATGAGTGAATGATTCTATCCTAGTAAATTTTTAAGGCACTCATCTCTATATTAATGGCATGCACCCAATTCTCACAATGTTTCTTGAACTAATGTACGAACTCTAATTGCAACAATGGTAGAGAGGAAACTTTAGTATTGTATAGAAAGGTGTTTTGTGGACACAATGAGAAATAGGATACTTGGTATAAGATCAAGTTCCTTTACTCAAAGCAATAAGCAGGTCATCATGGTTAGGTTCACAATTATTATTGAAGGAATTTTCCAAAGTTTCTAGAGCATTAGAAGAGTGAACACTTACCCTTAGCTCAGACAATTGGAGTTGTTCTTGGATCACGTCGGGTTGCTTTTGTCTCCTCTAATATTGTATATGGAAGAAACTCTCTAGACAACTATTTTCGAAGTTGATTCTAATTTGAAGACAAAGGTGCCCTTGTTAGGAGCAACTTTGTAAGCATCCATATGAGATGTGCCAAGGGAAGTACCAAGAGTACCAAAAGGGACAAAGGACGACTCAAGAGACTCATCTTCCATTGAACTCTTCCCCTGAAGCTGAGGACACATGTAAAAGGATTCAGTTTCATCTAAAGTGACATCCATATATGAAAAAATTATTGACTTTTATCATAGGCATAACCAATGACTATGTATTTAATAGTTATAGGATTTAACTTCCCACGGAACTGACTATGAATATGAACAAACACAACACATCCAAGAACCCGACTGTGTGAAGGCTAGAGAGGAAAGAAACAAATGGAAAACAGAAAGGCGTAGACCAATAGAACTAAAGTTGTCTAAAACTTGAGAGGGTAATCGATTAATAAGTAGGTAGTAGTGAGGACAGTCTCTCCCCAATAACCTTCAGGCATAAATATTTGAAAGAGAAGGGTTCGAGTCACTTCAAGAAAATGCTTGTTTTTTCTTTTAGTGATGTCATTCTTGTTGTGGTGTATCTATAGATGTGAGTTCATGAACAATACCATTTTCGAAAAGGAATTTAGACATGTCATTGTTTACATATTCCCCTCCGTTATTAGAATGGAAACATTTAATTGACTTTTCAAATTGTGTGTTTATCATACCAAAAATTTGACAAATAAATTGAAAACTTCATATCTTCCTTTCATGAGGAAAATCCATGTGACATAGGTTCAATTACCAATAAAAATGACAAACCATTTAGTACCAAATATACTAGAGTTTATGTAGACCGTAGACATCAACATGAGTCAAATAAAAACGATGAGCACTTTTTGTATTATTGGGAGCATACGTGGCATGATGGTGCTTAGCAAATTGACATGTCATACTTGAATGACTTAATAGACTCTTTGAAAATGAAGTAGGAACATAAACCTTAGAACATAAAAAAGCTGATGTCCTAGACGACGGTGGAGAAGCCAAATTTGAGAGGATTCTAAAGTGGTGCAGCACTTGAAACAGGAGGTGGTCGTTTGTCTATTGATATTGTCCTTGGTTCCCAAGTCTAAGGCAATACAACTTTCCTTGTTCCTTAACAGTTTCAATTGTCCTCCATATGGTGAGATCCTTAAAACCTTAATGAGAGGGAAATAATGTTACAGAACAATTTAGGTCATGTAAGTTTTTGAAAGAAAATAAGGCTAAGGGATGGAAAAAGAGAAATATTCAGATCCAGTTATTGTTATACAAGTTCCATTGGCAACAATAATGTGGTTACCAGAAATAGATACATATTGAATGAGGGGTCATATGGTTTGTTGCATTAGAGTCTAGAACCCAAAAGTCTTTACATAAAGTTTTAGAAACATTAAAAGAGGAATTGAAGTTCTTACCAATCATGGTAGAGAGCAAGTACCGGAAGATAGGTTATAGAATCCATGAGAATTTTTAGAAGTTCAACTAGTACAAACATTCTTTCTTCAATTGAAGAGGATGAAGGAGTCTTGTCAAAATTTTCAGAATCTGAAGTCACTTGATAAACCTTTCTTGGGGCTGACCTTTTAGTTATGCTAGATGAATGAGAACCTACTCCTTTTCATGTAACTTGAAGCAAGTCTCATTGATGTGGCTAGATTTCAAATGAGAGCACGACTATCCTCATTGTCGTTTGAGTTGATTTTCATATTTCCAAGGTTTGAGATAAGCCTTTCTAGAGAACATGGCAACTTCTTTAGTGGAGGCTTATTTGTCATGACCATTTGATGAGTCTCCTCACCCTAGACTATATAGATGACTTGAAAGAGGGGGAAGTCTTTTCTTCCCAAGAATTTGTGCCCAAACAGGGTTATATTTAGGATTCAATTGTGATAAGAACTTAAATATCTAAGATCGTTCAACAAACTGTGCAAGAGTGATACCATCCCAACTATTTTCAAGCTTCAAATTTTGATATTGCTCCAACTCAATCCACAAACCTTTTAGTATTCCACAGTATTCTGCAACAAAGAGGGTGTCTTGTTTGGCACTAAAGATCTTGCTTTCTAACTCATAATATGTAGAGATGTCTTGTCGCATCGAATAAGTATTTCCAAGACTCACAATTTCATGGCAATTGAAGTAGAACACATACTTTCTGTTGATTATTATAGTCACGGATCCCCATAGCCATGTAATAATGTGCAATTCATCATTGTCTCAAATTTTAAAATTAGACTTACCTTGGGATATGGCCTTTCCTTTAGTATGGTTGACTCTACTCCTACCCTTCAATGTGCATCTAATAAATTGAACCCACTAGAGATAATTCTGATAATTAAGATGACTATCATTAGGCAAATGTGGAAGATCAACATTTCTTAGAAGAGCGAAAGTGGTAGATTTGGAACAACCACCTCAGGGCGATCCTGGCAAAGTAAGTGGTGGCAAGAATGGTAGTTAGAAGTGCTATCTAGCATCTGAAATGGGTGGCACATGAAACCCACATGTGTATAAGGTAAATGCGTTTGGGAGCGTGTGGCAGCTTCAATGATGGTGTGACTTTGGGAATTATCAAAACAGAGGAAGACGAATCTCTTGGTGTGGATGTGGTCAGGTTGGTGACTCCAGTGATGATGGTGGCAATAGGTGAAACACAAACAGAGGAAATGGGTGCACCTCAAGTAACCTAGAAGGAAGCTGCAGATGACAATGGAAAAATGGGGAAGTATAGCCCCTAAGATGGGGAACTCTGATACCAAATTGAAAAGAACTCAGCTGTATGAGGGAAAATATCTTATTGAATTGAATGAATGAAACAATGTATTAGCATCCATGTATAGAGAACTCACACTTTTAATTATTACAATATCCTCTTATGGCTTAATGTTTTCTTCTCACTTAACGATACTAAAATTATAGATTCATTCAATTACTTAGCTAGTCCCTGTTCAATAGCCCAGAATCACTGAAAACAATTCCTAAATAGTTTTGGTATAATGCAAATCTGTTAGTTAACTTTTCTTTCTCGTCAGAGTGAAACTGAACCAAATAGGGACCATATTACCTGGTTTTGAAATTGTAGGGACTATTTTCATTTTATGTAAACTAGGGGCACTTCATTAAACAGTATTAAATGATGGGGACTTTAGTGTGGTAAAACTATATGGACTAGTCCAATATTTGGATTGGGAGAAAAAGATGAACAAAGATAAATACAAAAGTGAGGGTAAAACTGTGTTCCGATGTATAGAAAAGAGAAGCAAAACAATTATTTTCCATTACCTTCACCAATATTCCACTATTATCCCTATTGGTGCATTTGTTATTATGTTGCATTCTCCCTTAAAAGCTATCTTTGAAGGGGGAAGAACAAACCCATTCAAGTACTCCACCTCATCTCATACTACTCGATGTGGGACTTGGGTTACCGATAATACCCCAAGTCTCTAATGAGTTTAGGAAAATACTGCAAGAATAGCAGTGAGATTGGATGGGGTCGATTAATATGGGCGGGTGGATATTGTTAAAATTGGTATATAAGTTGTTTTTATAATATCTGCTAATAATATAGGGGAGTTGTGTTCAGGAACTAAGTTTATAACAATACTATTTGGAATGGAGATTAAACTTGTTTCCCCTCCCCACCCCGCTTTTTCTTTTGGTACAGCTACTCTTTAATTGGGATTAGGGAGCACATAAAGAAACGCCCTCCGCTTGCATCTACTGAAAAGGTTCAGCAATATGTAAAGGTGGGATACAAGACTTGTTTTTCTTTTTTTTAATTTTATTAATCTCTCTTAGTTTATGAATTGATTCTATATTAACAAATTTTAAATTCACCACTGAATAGTCTATTTCTAATTTCAGTCTTTAGATGTATCATAACCCATTATTTGTTAAAAAAAAGGTTATTTGTCAATTTTCAAAGTGATTTCCTTGATAACATAGGACATTTAGCTGTGCACTCCGAGTACCATATTAACAAGTTATTAGATTTTTGTGCATGAAGTTTACTAAAGAAATCAACAAATAACTTACGGTCAATTTAGCACAAATTTGAATTTTTTTAAAAGAATAATTTTATGTGGAAGAATTACTTAAGCAATGAAGGTTTCAACCAAAGGAGTGCTTAGAAGTTGAGAATTAACTCTTCTTTCGGTTCTTCGATTAGGGAGTTCTTTGTAAAAGCCTAAAAAATAAAAGCTTGTGGTTGTACAAATGAAATAAATACCACACATTAGTCTCACATGAAAAAAAAAAAAAATAACTGTTGGTTTATTCACTTTTAGCTAAAGCCTAAGAGTATTGGAATCATGACTTGCAACTACCTCAAAAGTAAAAGGAGGAGAGAAAAGGGCTTAGGAGGTGAACCATGAAAGATGTTTGAAGAAATTATTATAAGGGATCTCATGGTGAATAATATGACTAAGAATTTGGTTTTTAAGTTCCATGGCATGGTATGATTCATATATCCGACTCACCTAGTAGGACAAGGTTACTGTTATCGTTGTTGTAGTATATGAAATTCAGTATTTTGAATGTAAGTCTGAACTGAATGGAAGAGACCATGAATTGGATGAAATTTTTCTTTTTCTTTCTGTTATAAACCTTAGGTGGACCAATTAAATTGGCCCAAGTTATGGGGTACCAGGCATGATTTTCTTTTTTTCATAGAAGTCACCATTTTCCTATTTGGTTAAAAATGTACATTTTTCCACAGGCAAGTGGTAAGGAAGCTATTGTGGCTGGGTTTTATCATGAAGGTTATGAAGAGCCATTGTTAATGCTCATGAAAAGAAGGGGAGTACATTCAGGTTTGGTAGTGAAGGTTGGGATTCCACTTTTGATGCTTCTCAGTCTGTGAACCTTTTCTTATCATTCTTTTCGAACATAAAAATATTGATTTGCTTGTATTATGAACTTTTGTTTTCTTCTCATTAAATTGGTTAAATAGTCCTAATATAATATATTAATATCGGAAGTTGCTAACACCTTAGCAAAAGAAGCGACACCGGGCTGATTATGCTCATTTTGTAGGGAGAGGAAGGGGGGCTCTCATTGACTACAAGATTGCCATCAGCTAACAGAACTAGGGGACTTTCTGTGAACTACTGTTCAGGGTTCCGCGCACTTGATGTCTCGTCCACATCTGAACTTGGCGGTATGTATCGGTTCCTTGTTTACTTCTATTGTATTATTTGCGCACTTAAACGATTACTTGGTCACAATGTCCAAGTCTATAAATGTATTTTTTTTCAAAGTAAATTGGCAACCCTGTCACTATGCCAGTTTCTGATCAGCGAACTGATAATTCTGTACTATATCATCTCTTAATTGATAACTATAAAGTATTTTTATTTTTTATATTTCAGGAGTGACACGTCAAGGTTTTAGTCTCGAAGTCAATGCCAAGGAGTACGGTTTCCAACCCACAGACACACCGAGAACTGACAGATCTGTAAGTTCTTTAGATTTTTGCATTTTTTTCTTTTGATCTTATTCTATCCTATATCTAAAACTTATTAGCAATATGTGTGCAATTAACTATTCCCAATATGTTTAAAATTTTCGGTTGCTGTTGTAATGATTGCCTTTTTCATTAAACGTGTATGTATGTAAACCTGAAGAAATTTTGATTAGTATATACTATAAAATGATCCTTTATCTCAATTTGATGTGTAATCTCCAACATAATTCCTCATGTAGAAGATTGGACATTTCAACTGTAAAATTAAATATTTGTGATTGGTATGATAGTGGGTGGTACGATAAGTCTAACAAATCTCATTAAGATAAATTTTGATACCATATTAGGAAGTGAGTTTAAGTTTAACTCTTTCTAACTGACTTATAATGTGAGGATTGTCTCCACTTATATACACTAAATTATAAGTCTAACAAATCTTGTTAAGATAAGTTTTGATATCATATTAGAAAGTGAATTTAACTTTAACTCTTTTTTCTCAAAACTGGCTTGTAATGTGAGGATTGTCTTCACTTATATACTGTAAATTAGTCTTGTTTATACTCAATGTGGATCTCTAACACAAATTTGCTGAAATCAAACTTCTGAAACCTCTGATAAAAGAAAATAAAATACGTAACTGTTTGAATTTATGAGCCATCAGATAGGTCTATGATTCTGTGCAACTCATTCTAGCATTAATTATCTCGTAGTGAGTTTTGTTGTCCTTTGTAGTGAGCTCCATCTACCTACCTAACTTTCAAACACAATGTTTGAATAATATATTTCGTAAATTATCTTTACTCCTTGCATGCGTGTGCTATTTTATCAATGAACAAGGAGGACCATCATTTATGAATCGTAGTACTTTGTTCTGACCACTTCGTGAATTTTGTCTGGAAGTTTATTATTTGGTGATGTGTTGAAATGTCAAATGTTAAGCGTCATTAAACTATTATATAATGTAATGTCATTGCAGGTAGGAAGTCTCTAGTGTGTAGTCTGTTTTATATTGTGAGATTTTAACTGCCATTATTATCTTTTTTCCGTTTTGGAACTTCAGGTCTCAAAGAACATTGAATTTGGTTTATCTGCTCTCTCGGGAGAAAAAGGGCCAGCGTATGATCGAATTGTATTGAATGCTGGAGTTGTGGATCACTTGCTTGGAGTTGATGGTGCAGAAGATATATCTGCTGCGCTGGATAGGGCTAGAGAGGCCATCGACAGTGGTAATGCTCTAAAACGACTTCTAAACTATATCAAGGTCTCCCACAAAATGGGTTGAATTTTTTGAGCATTGCAAAATACCTTACTTTTTCAACGTGTTGAACATGTGAGGGATTAAAGGGGGAGGAAAAACCTTAAATGGGTTCCCCCTTCTTGATTCCAAGAAATGAAAATGAAAGAAAGAAAAAATTGGAGAGGCAATAGAGTTTTTTTTTTTTTTTTTTTTTTTTTTTTTTTTTTTTTTTTTTTTTTTTTTTTTTTTTTTTTTTTTTTTTTTT
>Ga0209700_107916_pt1 | contig 14334 bp, 5 predicted proteins | sample SiratroredBW_FD_187528 | JGI IMG/M metagenome (GOLD analysis project Ga0209700, IMG submission 187528) | Root nodule microbial communities of legume samples collected from California, USA - Siratro red BW (SPAdes) (version 2) | ecosystem: Host-associated > Plants > Roots > Nodule | place: USA... | reverse complement strand
AAATTTAACTTTCCCCCAGACTTTTTTTTTATTTCAAATTAATCTCTTACTTAAATATTAAGCTTTTTTTTTAATAATTGATATATGAAATAATTAAAAAAAAGTAAAAAAGATTAGAATTCTAATAGAAAAAAAGTTAAAATTTTATAAGACTTGAAATTAAGATTTGGAGAGAAAAATTAAAATTTTTATTTGAACCGAATTTACTATTTTAATTTTGAATAAAAGATCATTGTTTTAATTGAACATTTAATTCAAATTTAAATATAGATTAAAATAAAATTAATTTAATAAACAAACAAATTTACTTGCTTTTAAAAGTAAAATAAACTAACTAAATAGTTAAAAAGAAACCAAATGGAATAAAATTATAAGCATTTGTTGAAGATTTAAGATTAAAAAACATATTAATAAACTTTCAGCGTAATTTTTTCAATAGAATTCTACCATAATTTTCAATTATTTCAAAGATTCTAGTATATTGTTAAGAAAAACCGACACGAAAGATAAAGAATTTAAAGTTTGACATGCTAGGATATTCATAACTTTACGTGATTGGATTGAAAGAGGAATCCCTATGAACAACAAAGTTGCCCTTTCCTCTTTGATTGGATGGTACTATAGGATTGGATTTACTTTAAAAAAAATATTTATTCAAAAAATAACAAGTGATAGTTTTTTTTTTAAATTAATAAATAGTGACAAGTATTCTTGTGGATAGACATTTTAATTTAAATATATATATATATATATATATATATATATATATATATATATATATATATATATATATATATATGGAATCTTATTTAACATCTTAAAAATTATAACTGGCTAAATTAACAAAAACATTAAAATCCACAATAAAAAAATGACAAAATGTAGGCACAAGCTCGTGTCCGGAATAATTAATTTTAACTTAACACTTTTTATAATATAATAATATTATTAAAAGTATAAAAATTTAACGAAAGAATATTTTGATAATATGAGTATAAAATTTATATAGCAAAATTTCATTAAAATATAAATAATTAATCCAAAAATGTTAAAAAAATTGAAATCATGTGTTTAAAAAAATAAAAACTCCTTTGTTTAAAAAGCGAATATTATATTTCACTGTATTAGGGTAGAATATTATTATTATTATTATTATTATTATTATTATTATTATATATATATATATAAGTGCGGAAAAATTTAAATTAACGATACTTTTACCGGCTAAACACTTTAGACCTACAGGAAGAAAAATATATAGTATTTTGTATGAATTTAAATAAAAAATTATTGAATTTTATCTAAGAATTATTTCACAAAACGAAAAAGTAAACATAATTTATTCTAATTCAAAATCAAATTTAATTAAAACTATTATTTATTTTATGTATTACACAATAAAAATATTTATTTATATAATTAAAATTAAAAAATAAATTATGTCATTAGAGGAAATAAAATAAATAAATAAATTTATTATGTAAGTTATATTCTAGATGTTTACATCGTGATTGTATTTGACATTGAAAAGTATTTACAAATAGAACAAAAATAGAGGGACAAAGGAGGATAAACGAAGTTTTAGATTATTTGGATATATTTTGTTAACAACTTGTGAGAATATTATAAGAATTTCACCTTTGAATAAAACATGAGAGTTGAAATTTTTAATTAAACAAAAAAAAAATATCGAAACTAACTTCTTAAGAATATGTGCGGGATGTGACTAACAACATATAATGAAAAAATCAAACATACTATTTAATAAAAACACTAAGTTACAAGAAATGTTTTTTTTTTTAAGTTATGATTTTATTTGCATTACAGCAAGGCTAGTTTTATTTTATTTTATTTTAGAATGAGCGTGGTTGAGTTGTGAAGAAAGCATCGTAGTGAGAGTCATCCCACCAGTGATGCCACGGATCCTGCTCTGAATGCATATGCCCCATTGCGTTCCATTCAGATTCGACTAAAATTATCTGACAACAGTGACAACAAACTGCAATGGGTCCAACACTTGCAAAAACAAACCAACTATATGGTTTCTGCCAAATCTTAATTACTAATCAATACTACCAAATCTATTGTTTTTTCTCCTATCATCTTTCACCACCACAACATCATTGCCCTTCAGATCTCCAACGTCAAAACAAAATCCATTGCATCTTTCATCTTTTATCCACAATCTTCTTCACACTCTAATTACATAAGGAAAATAAATAAAAATTGATAAAAGATGTGAAACGCTACTAGAATTGAATACGACCTCTGAGCAGATATTTAGTAAATATTATTAAAATTTAAGAATTTTGGTCTAATAATTGAAAGCTTTGGGAGTTATTAATTGAACTATGAATGCAGAAATAATTATTGGAAAAAGTGATAAATTTTGGGAGGGAACAGAGAAGTAAGTGTGAAGGGGAGAAAGCAAGAAAGGTCCCATGTGTTTGGTCGTCCTAGTTTAACGCCTGAAGCACATGACACGTACAATGCGAAAACTCACAACACATGAGAAAGCCATCTTAGGATTTAAAAACTTTTCACAAACTCCACCTCTCCCATGTGAGTCAGTCCGCGGGTCTTTATTACCACGCTAGAGATGCGGCCCTTGTTTGTCAAATCACACATCAAAAATCAAACAACCTTGTCTTATCTCATTCATTAACATCCTTAACCAGGTCCCATATTTACTAATCACAACCTTTGCACACACTTCCCTTCACCTTATAAATGGAACCTATGTGCTCTTGCTCCAAGTTTTGCTGGTGCTACGTGAGAGCTGATGGAGTTAGAACATAGATGAGTGAGAGAAGAGAAATGGGAAGGAGAAAAGGGAAAGAATCAAAATCTTACACGCTCCCTTCGTCACCCTCTCACTCGTTCTCCTCTTCTTCTTCCTCAGACTTTGAGTTCACGATCTCAATCTCGCCGCGCAAATCCTCCACCACTCTCTGCCCCGCCGATGAACTCTTCTACAAGGGTCAGCTCCTCCCTCTCCACCTCTCCCAGCGCATCTCCATGGTCCGCACGCTCCTCCTCTCCTCCGCCAGCACCTCCTCCGCCTCCACCGCCGCACGCGACTCCACCGGCAGCAGCTCCAACGACTCTCACTCCTCCTTCACCAGCGACCTCGCGCTTTTCCCCGACTGCGACTCTTCTCGCCCCAGCTCCGTAACCGAGGAAGACGAGTTCAAGCGCCTCAATAACAGCATCACCAACAGCAACAACCAACCACCTTCCATCTCCAAAAAGTCTCACAAGTACTTCTTCTCCAGATTCTCCTCCGTTTTCCGTAAGGAAAATAACATCCCCGCCAAAACCCGTGACCTAGACGCTGCATCTGGTAATTCGTCGGTGAAACGGATGAGCGTGACAGCCAGGGAGGTTATCAGGAAGTATTTCAAGAAGGTGAAGCCTCTCTACGAGAAGCTCTCGCAGAAACAGCAGAGGTCCGGGCAGTTAAACGCCGCAGAGGGTGCAAGTGCAGCGACAATGACGTCGGTTTTTTCGCTTTTAACGAAGTCGGAGAGATCTACGAAACTGTCGGAGGGTAACAAGACAGGGAGAAAAGAGAGTGTGAGTGCGCTTTCTCACTCTTTCTCGGGAAATCTGAGATACCCCAGAAGAAGAAGCTGCGTTTCTAGCTGTCCTTCTTCTATGAGATCATCGCCGAATCACTCCGGTGTTCTCTCTCAACCAGGTGCTGCTATGTACTGTGGAGACACTTCTTCCATGGAAGAGTTGCAGAGCGCAATCCAAGGAGCCATAGCCCATTGCAAGAACTCTTTGATTCAGAACAAAATGGTCAGTAAGGAAATCTAAATCTAATCTAATAAAGTCAAATCAAATCCATGCAGTTTCTTTCTTTCTTCCCATGTTCAAAATCCATGTTCAATCTGATGAACTAATTAACCACAAGCTATGGTCGATCATCAAAAAATGTTTTCTTTTACCTTGATTTGACTGCCATGGTAGCCTTGAAAATTTGAAAAGTTATGGTCTGTATAATTTATTGCGTAACAGTGACTTCGCTCTGGTGGTAGTAATTGCTCTGCAAAGCTAACTTGGCACCATGTGGCTTGGATTTTATGGAGATGAGATTCCATTTGTAACGTTACCTGAGCTAGCTACCTCTCTAAATCATTTTGGTTTATTAGCATCATAACAATAATGTAGTTCTATTTTTGATATTTCCATATCCTCAAAATCCAACTTCGTGTATTGGTATATAAAACTAATAAAAACAGTCGTACATCGAACTTCGGTCTCTTCCTGCATGTGCGTAAATTAAAAGGAAGTTTCAAGCCTTCTCGAGTGGTTAAGATGTTATATTAAATGTACATTTTTGCTTAAAGAAGCACGTAGGAAGGTTCTCTACAAGTCTCCGTATGTTGAACAATTACTCAATGTTTCGATTTTTTAGTTGAAATAATTAAATCAACAAATAATTAAGTAAGTTTTATTAGATTTAAATCTTTGAATTGTCTTGTATTGTAGTAAGTCTAATGTATTAAGAAAAATGTTGGGTGAATACGCCTAATAGCCTAATGGATGTCTACATAGAAACAAATAAAGAGAATAGTGATAAATAAAAGGGAAAAGCAGAAAAAGAAAAAGAAAAATCTTGGAATACTTTTTTCTTTTGTTGTCGTCCCATCACTAATCTATAGATAAAAATTATATAATATATTGGAACTCTTCCAACTACATTTGGAATAAATTTGTTGATTCATTTTAATTTTACTATTCTGACTGTAATGTATAACTGCTGTTTTTTTTATACATGAGTGTAATACTTCACTTTTTACCATTTTTATTTAATATCTTGATTGTATATTAATAAGTGGAAATGACGATAAGAAAATAAAACATAACTAATAACTAAAACACTTCTGTCTTTTCTGTTTGAGTTTTAGTTATTAGAATGTATTGCAAACAACAACAATGTGAGAGGGTACTTATATTTTTTCCTTTTAAGAGATCATACTTATGTTTTGTAAACAAATAACCAATCTTCTAGTGAGAATGAAATTAATGGGGTGAATGATAATTAATCATGATCAGTCTAGTTTTGAAATTATTCTGACATAATAATAAAATAATATTATTATATTACATGTCATATGAATATTTCATGGTAAAAACTATGATGTAATTGACCTCGTACAACTGATCTGGGTATAATTTCAATAAGAAAATTTTACTGCTAATTGGGATTAATGATAATTAATCACTATTAGTATACTTTTGAAGTTATTCTAACACTCCATAATAAAATAATATTATTTTATTTGCTTCCTTTGGATTGTACTCGGTACATTCTCAACACTAAAAAGGTATCATGTTACCATTAATAGAATTAATGATAGTTAATTATGATTAATCAAATTTTTAAGTTGGTCTGACATCCAATAAATAAAATAATATTATTTTATTTTGCATCACATGCTCATTTTTGGATCAACAACTTTAGAGTACAATTCTATGGGGTACCATTTCAATATTTAAGAAAGTGTCATTCTATCATTAATTGGAGTTAATGATATAGTGGATCAGGATTAATTTAATTTTAAAGTTATTTTCACATTAAGTAATAAAATAATATTATTTTTATATCACTTTGCATCATATGCACCTTTTATGAGAAACAATTTTAGAGTAGAATACAATTTAGAAGAGAGTATCATTTTACCCTTAATTGTTTACATTAAGACAGTTTAACACATTAATATTGGATGAAAAAGTCACTTACCAGTATGTCATAACTACTTTTATTAAATAGATCCATGTTGAACAAATCACTTATTAGTCTGTATTTTTCCAAAATTATATTATTTATACCAAAAAAATAATTAACAAATCAAATTAAAGAAGAAGGCATACACTTATGTTTATGCCAAACAATACTTCTATTATCGGAATGGAATTGCATCTGGATTTTAAAAAATTCTATAAAAATTGTAACTTGTGTTTTCTTTTTCGTGTTGCGATTCTTTATTTTGCTAAATTAGATACTAATTTATTTGTAATATTATCTCAGATCAAATTAGTTTTCGTATTTAATAAATATCGTACAAAATTTTCACAAATTTGATGGTTTCTTAAACTATTTGAAGTTAGTGAGTGGAAGTCAATTTCAAGTATTGGAGATTAAAAATGATCCAAAAGGAAAGGAGGTTGCACATGGTCTCTCTTTATTATGAAGACTTGTCACATGTCATTGATTTGCCTGGTGGAGCAATATGGTGACAAATGAAGTAAATGAGTTTTCAACATTCCACAATTTTCTAATTAATTACGTCCACATTTCTTCTTCACGTGCTCAGGTAAATTCGTATTATTGTCCAACGGCTCATGTTATAAAAAATGTTATGTACGAAAACACTTTAAAGTTTTACTCAGCAAGAATTTTAATAGTGGTAATTTTTTAGAAGGATGTATAAAACACTATATATGGAGTTTATTACTTCTCTAATTTACTATAGGTTTTGAGGTAATGAACTTTAAAGGGATTCATTATGTTGTTGTCATTATATTGTTGTGGCTTATAATTAGTTGTCATGTTGTTTGTATAATTTCATGAAACATTTTGTCATTCATTTAAGAATCATTTGTATAAGAGCAATTTCTAAAACTAGTAAGTACTTATATGCCTGGTAATTATTAAGAAATTTAGCTTTTCCGAACAGTTAGATGAAACAAATTTTATTAAAAATAATTGTAATAAATTAATTTATATCACAATTTTTTTTACACGTATGCTTATAAAATACACTAATTAAAAAAGTTTCATATTGACTTTTTTTTTTTCCCAATCAATTATGACAAATAATGTGTGATGACATTGGACTCATAAACAATTTAGAAAATGTCACAGGCCATAGCCGTCTCTGGTCTTTGTTTTCATCCCCACTTTAATCATTTATCTCTAAAACAAACACTCACACACTTATTACAACTATTCCCATGCAACCAAGTGAGATTATAATTGCTTCTAGCTACTCATTACTTACTAATCAGATGGTTCTACAAAATCATAATTATCATTCATCATGGTATGTTGTGTGAGGTGTTCCAAAGGGTGCAAAATCTGCTGTCTCACTACCATTCTTCTAGTGATTTTGTTAGTCGTAGTTCTTCTGGTATTGTTCTTCACTGTCTTCAAGCCTAAAGACCCTGACATTATCCTCCAATCCGTTAAACTCGAAGGTTTCAAACTTGAGTTACCAAATTTTAAACTAAATGTATCATTAGGCATGGTGGTCACGGTTGAAAACCCCAACCATGGAAGCTTTACCTACCACAACAGCACATCACATCTTTATCATCGAGAGACTCTTGTAGCCGAGGTTCCACTGCCTGAGGACACTATTCCAGCACGTGATGACCATAACATAACCACGTCTTTGTCTGTTTTTGCAGATGTCGGAAAACTTAAGGATTTCTTCACCGATTATTCGAGGGGTGTTATAAACTTTACCTCAGAAGTCACCTTGTTGGGGAAAGTCAAGGTGTTGAACATCTTCAAGATGAAGGCCACTAGTTACTGCACTTGCTATCTCTCTCTTTTCGTTCCTAACAAAAGCATCGATTCTATCTGCGACTCACAAATCAAATTATGACAGTTCTTGTTTTGTGAAAACACATTATTTTGTGACAGTTATTGTTTAAATAAAACAAGGTTCAATCAAAGTCTTGTTTCAAAACCAATGTATTTTTTGGTTTATATATGTTGTTTGATTTGATTTGCTACATCTGTTCTGTTTATCATTCAAATAAGTTTTTGCTGTTTGTTATTACATTAATAAAAAAATATTAGATTACAATTTGTCAAAAATTTTGTTTTGATGAAGAAGATATCAATAAATATGTTTCAAACTATCATACAAAACATATTGGATTATATCAGAAAAACAAGACAAGATATTAGATAGTGGAACATCAAATATATATAAAAATCAGAAAAAATATTGTAAAAAAATATTTTGGATAAATACTTAAAGCAGAAAATAAAAATACACTTCAGTAAAAAAGAGAAGTGAGTGAAAAACTATATTATAATCCTGCTTTGAAAAAAAACTATGCAGACTCTCGGATAATAAAAATAAATTAATATATTTTTTAGATATACTTTATTTATTTATTTTTTTGGTCTAAAACTATTTTAAATTAAGCCTTTTACGGTCTTTAAAAGAAAAAAAAATGTAAACACAAAAGATTTTAAAACCATAATCCAACCTTTTTGATAGTCTTTCCCAATAACAGCAAATTTCATACTTTATTGATGTTGTGGGAGTGGATAAGGAAATCTAAAACATGAAACGATCTGGAGTGATATGGGAAATGTGGAGAGTCATGAATGATGATTCAGGGACTTTATATTTATACTCTTATCTTTTAAATTAGTTAAATTTCAAATATTTATTTTTCTACATTTATTTAATTATTAATTTAAAATATTGCGAACTTAAATAAGATTGGATTTACAATGGACCACACTGGTGGTCGGCCCAATCACCTCTGCCCAACATTGATAACTTCCCTTCTGAAGTCTCTTTCGGCTGTTCGTCCTTTGACTCCGTAGGCGCTTTAATTCAAGCTAAATAAATGTCCCATTAAATTCAACTTTCCATTTCACAAAAAATATTTAATTTCTATTCTACTACTTCTTTTCTATTTTAATAAATTTAAATGTCAAAATAGAATAACAGTTTAATCTAAAATAATTTGGTTATGGCAATGGCAAAATATGCGTGTGTTTAAATTGCTTTGAACTAGTACTTATTATATCACTAAAATAGTACTGGTTTAATATATTTTATATTTAAAGTATAAAGATTATTTTTCTAACTTTAAAAATATTACGTCAATTCTGATAATCCAAATTCCAATCTGAACAACTATCAATGATTTCTCATTTCCTTTTTCAACCCAAATCAAATATCCGTTCCGTACCAATATATTCTTTTATGATTTGAAAACAGGTTTAAAACAGAAAATTCCCTAATTGCCAACACCATGATTCTACAACAATATGAAGATATTTGCATTATTACGAAGGCGCTACTCAAAACCATAATCTATTCAAATTTAATCATATATTCAGCTCTGAACTTAACCAGACCCCCCAAACTTGTATATTTGGACCCACTTTTAAACCTATACTCACCATAGCATACACACTTGCAAGAACCACTCATTATTATATATATTTACTTTTTTTTAATATTGCATTTCATGTATTTTTTTTTCTATTACATTATTTATATATTTGTAAAACTTTTCAATTAGGGATATGTTTACAGATTTCTCCATAACAAATCTTAAAAAATAAAACATAAAATTAAAAGTTTCCCTAAATTAACATTAATTTATGCAAATTCTAGTACAATTATTTGTAAGTATCATAACATTTTTGAAAACATTAATAACTAGCTAAACATATTTAAATTACTATGATTGAGAATTAAAATAATGTTTATGATTTATAAAACTTAAGTATGAAAAAATGGCAGCGGGCATTGGCCAGTAAAAAGAAAAAGACAAAAGGGAATGGAGAAAATATCGAAATTACCCCTCCGATCTGGCACTCACTCGCGTGTTCAAATCCCGAATTACATTTAGAGCACCCTTTCTTCTTCTTCTTCTTCTTCTTCTGCTTCTCTTCCGCGCCTCGTTTCTGCACACTTTGGGTTGCGTCTCAGAAGACAGAGAGGGACCTTCTCCTTCTTCTTCCTCTTCTCCTTCTTCTCTCGTCCATGGACCTTCACTCCCGACCAGATCACTGCCTGCCGGAGAGGAAAGGCCAGAAGAGGAAGTTAGAGGAGGATTTCGAAGACGACCGACAGATCTCCGCGCCTCCCACCGGCCACGCTCGCGACGCCCTTCTCTCCGACGTCAAGGACCAGGTCATCGTCCTCGATTCCACCTTCTCATGGAAGGAATCCGATCGTGCTGCCGCCAAGCGCGCCACGCACGCCCTCGCCGATCTCGCTAAAAACGGTAAATCTGTTCGTGCTCTTGCTTCCTTCGTTTTCTTCTTTCGCGGAATTCGGTTTTTCGCTGCTTTCGTCCTTCGCGGAATTCGGTTCTTCGCCACGCACGCGCTTCATTTGGTGCTTGTCTTTGTTTGCAGAGGAAGTGGTGAACGTGATTGTTGAAGGAGGTGCCATTCCTGCTCTGGTTAAACATCTTCAAGCGCCTCCTCTGGCTGGAAGCGACCGGTTGCAGAGGCCAATGCCGTTTGAGCACGAGGTCGAGAAAGGAAGTGCGTTCGCGCTTGGACTTCTCGCAGTCAAGGTAATTTTACTTCTCCTCTATGGTGCCTGTTAGTCAGGAATTATTGCAACTTAGCTTCTTCATGTCTTGAATTTGACAAGCTCTAAAGTCTATGTAACTCAAGTTTTAGTTACAGGCCTGTTATTTGTATTGTAATATAGATTCTACGTTGAGTTCGGTTACTGGTGATATGATAGTTATCTCCTTTTTTTAAAACGTTGTTTACACCAAAAATTGTTTTATCTTATCGTTTTCACTAAACGGCGTGAACGATTCTTTTTAGAATGGTATAGTACATACTGTATAGTAGAAGGAGGCTTTGAAGATGATGCATGATGGTCTAATATGTGGTGTGAAAATGCCTTCTGCAGCCGGAGCACCAGCAGCTCATCGTTGATAGTGGTGCTCTAAAACATCTCGTTGATCTTTTGAAGAGACATGAAAACGGCGTAACATCTCGTGCCATTAATAGTCTAATTCGTAGGGCTGCAGACGCGATTACTAATCTTGCTCATGAGAACAGCAGTATTAAGACTCGTGTCAGGTATGCTTCTTCGAGTACAACCATGCAATTGAAATTTAATTTGGAAGGTTTGTTCTTATGATTATCTGGAGTTAATGTGTAGGATGGAAGGTGGGATTCCACCGCTTGTTCATTTACTTGAATTTGCGGACACAAAGGTGCAAAGAGCAGCTGCTGGTGCATTGAGAACCCTTGCTTTCAAAAATGATGAAAATAAAAATCAGGTTAGTGGTCTTTAGTGAATGTTGGAATTTAAATTGACTTACATATGATACGAGTAAGTCACATATCATCATGACATGTAGATCGTTGAATGCAATGCCCTTCCAACTCTGATTCTAATGCTTCGTTCAGAAGATGCTGCTATTCATTATGAAGCGGTATTGCTTGTGCAACCTTAATTCTAAAGTTAAATTTTGCAATATTGCTGACTTTGGTCTTCGCACTTATCTTACTAGGAACTTGCAATGAATTTTATTGAGTTACAGGTTGGTGTGATTGGAAATCTGGTCCACTCTTCTCCTAATATAAAGAAAGAAGTTCTTCTTGCTGGGGCTCTACAACCGGTCATTGGATTACTTAGGTATACTTTCCCTATTATAACTAGTTCCTTTTTTTCATTTCAATAATTTTCCGTATTAAGATGTCTTTCTATTAACCTATTTATAATGTATGATGAAACAGTTCCTGTTGCTCTGAAAGCCAGAGGGAAGCAGCCTTGTTACTTGGACAGTTTGCAGCAACTGATTCAGACTGCAAGGTAAGCATTCACTTTAGTTTTTTTAAAAACTCCATGATTAAACTGAATGGTGAGGGAGAGAATGGTAGAGAGGGAAAATCCTAACACATCCGTTTTTATATTTGTTTACTGGATGGTGAAAAAGGTGATGTGAACAACTTTATGCATGGATTTTTAGTTTGGATTCTGATAAGTACTCAAGCATTTGAGGAACCGACCCTCGAAATCTAGCTATTAAGGAGGGAGAGTTAAACACTTAAATACATCATTGAGCATCCCATACTACTTGTTGCAAACTAAGGCATCTCACAATATCCAAATTCCTATCATAGCACTGATAGGTACTCTCTGTATATAGCCCTTTCCAAGATATCAACAACTAGCTCTAGTACCAATTGATAAATACTCATGTTATTGGGAAATTGATGTGATTTGGAAAATAAAAATAAATGTGTATTGTCTTTTTGTTAATAAACTTGTTACCCTTAGTATTAGTATATTTTATGTTTTGTTTGGACATAAGACTAGGGAAAGAAGTGTTTGTCTAATCCCTTCCAGCCACACTCTCTATATAAGAAGAGCTTATGTTCTCTCATTTTGATAATTTTGTTTGAATAAAATTAGTGTGTTCTTATTTTGAGTGTGTCATATTTCAAGTAGCAAAGAATTCTCTCTTTTGCTTATCTCTTGTGTGGCACATTGAGGTTAATCAAAATTTGAGAAGTATAGAGTTTTCTCTCTTAGGGTTTCCTATCTTGTGAGCTAGGTCACAAGTGGTGATTTTCCACACTTGCTCGTCTCATAGATTTGAGTGACTCAAGGTTTTTCTCAATTCCTAGCATTCTTGATTCTTATCTCGTGAGTTAGGTCATAAGTGACAAATTACCATCTTGCTTATCTCATGGAATTTGAGTGGTACAAGGTCTTGTTTTAATTCCTAGCACCATCTTAATTTTTGTATATTCTTGAATTTTTTTTCTTTTCCATGGCATTTGCAAAATTGAAGATCACATTTTATCAAAAAATTCTTCAAAGAATCATTTCAAGAATTCACCCAGGAGTTCTTCCTTGAAGCTTGAGTGAAAAGATCCTCCCAACCTAGGCAAGCCTCCCTTGGGTTTTCATCAGAAACCCACCTCAAAAGGTAGCTATTAAGGAGGGAGAGCCAAACAATTAAATACTTGATCAAGCATCTCATACTGACTTAGGCACCTCCTAACATGCAAGTTCCTATGAGATTCTTTGTATAACTTATTTCTGAATAGGGTGGCTCAGTGGATGTTAACTCATCAACGCTTTGTGTATTATATATCTGTTTTTAATTTTACTTTTTGTTTTGTTTGATTTTGTAGGTTCACATTGTTCAGAGGGGTGCTGTCCGACCTCTGATAGAGATGCTTCAGTCCCCTGATGTTCAGCTAAAAGAAATGTCTGCCTTTGCATTGGGGAGATTGGCCCAGGTTATTTCTTTTCCCTTGTGTTTTCCATGTCCGAGTTCACATATGTAAGTTGAGAAGCATGATTTAATGTACATTTCCTATATGTAGTTTTCAATCGGTAATGGTAACATATATATTCTATGAATTTCCAACTTTGTAAGTATTATAAATTATATTCTTGGCAGTGAGTTAATTTTCAATGTCATTCTAGTTTAAATCGTTGACATAAATGTCGTGCATTTCCATGTCTTAAGTTTTGTATTAATGTCTTACTCAGAACATAAAAGTCATCTTTCTGATATATTGTATTACTTCAGCTTTATAAATGCAAGTGTTATGCACCTTTTCTGACATGGTGAATCACTGTTTCCTTCTAACACCATAGCCTGAAGATATTCAATTTTAAATTTCAGGACACACATAACCAAGCTGGTATTGCACACAATGGTGGCTTGATTCCCTTACTGAAGCTTCTTGACTCAAAAAATGGGTCTTTGCAACATAATGCTGCTTTTGCTCTTTATGGCCTTGCAGATAATGAGGTGAAATAAGCTCTATGAGTTCTAATAAAAGATCTTTTGTCTTGACTGTAGTAAAGCTTATTACTTGAAGTTAAAGTAAAATAACTGTTCCTTTTTTATATTTTTTACTTTGTCCCATAGGATAATGTGGCCGATTTTATTAGGGTAGGTGGAATTCAGAGACTGCAGGATGGAGAGTTTATTGTTCAAGTAAGTTTGCCTGGTTGATACCTAGTCTGTTTCTCGGTTTCATGGTTTTTGCATTTGCCCTTTGTTGTCTATATCAATGTGGAGTTCAGTGCTTTAGATAATTGCATACAAATTTTATGTTCTTAGGCACACACTAATAGACAAGGAATTGGTTTCTCTTCCAGGCAACTAAGGATTGTGTTTCAAAGACATTGAAAAGATTAGAAGAGAAGATTCATGGGCGAGTAAGCACCATTTCACATTCACTTGCTCTTTGATACATTTTTCTGAAATTAACTTGGAAATGGTAGGATGCTACTACTGTATTAATTATTAATTCTACAACAATCTAGCCTTATCCCACCAGTTTGAATTCTATGTCTTGTTCAGATTTGTAACGTATTAATTTTGCCTTTGTAGGTGCTGAACCATTTATTATATCTCATGCGAGTTTCAGAGAAGGCTTTTCAAAGACGAGTTGCTTTGGCCCTTGCTCACCTTTGTTCCGCAGATGACCAGAGAAAAATATTTATTGAACACCATGGTATGCATCTTCTTAATCGTAAATTTTGCTTAAGTTTGATGTATGATTTATTTTAGAACCTTTTTCTGTGTTTTTTTTTTTTTTTTTTTTTTTTCTTTTTT
>Ga0209700_107915_pt1 | contig 14335 bp, 6 predicted proteins | sample SiratroredBW_FD_187528 | JGI IMG/M metagenome (GOLD analysis project Ga0209700, IMG submission 187528) | Root nodule microbial communities of legume samples collected from California, USA - Siratro red BW (SPAdes) (version 2) | ecosystem: Host-associated > Plants > Roots > Nodule | place: USA... | reverse complement strand
GCATGAATAAAAAGGTGAGTGATTACCCATTGTTTGGTTAAACGCTCCCTAGATGCTGTTAGTATAAAAAATTAAAATGAAAACTTATATCTCAAATATTGCAACTTGCTCGACTCTTTTTTTTTTGTTAACATTCATTTCTATAGGACTTAATCAATTGTTTTAAATATCAAGTGATAATCATTTTAGTATTTTATTGTGAAGGTTATTGCTATATGAGAGTTGTAAAGTTCAGAAAATTTATCTTTACAATGCGAATTATATAAATTTTAATTATCAGTTATTTTTTTTTCATGTTAATTGCATATATAGAGACATCCCAATTTTTGTTAATTAATTAATTCGTCCATTTAAAATGTTAAGTGTTTAACTATGCTTTGAGCATCATTATATTATAATTTTACTATCTCACAGCTTAATTTTTAGGCAGTTTCTTTTCCATCACGGACTCAATTTTCTCCACATTATGTAAGCAATTGTATTAGTAAATAGTGTTAAAGCATTATTTGATCAATATATTTGGATCATAGTTATTGCCTTTTGACATTGGGATACCAACCTTTGTGGTAACTGGGTCACACAAGGCTTAACAATCATCTTCCATCATCGACTTTCAATAGTAACCGTTGACAGTTAAATAAATTTTATCATAGGTATTAACACCTTTTAAAGTGAAAATATTATTATTTTTCTTTTTGGTATATATAAAGTGAGCAATAAGAGATAAAGGAGTGAAACTGGAGGAATGACACTTTTTCAATGCAAAAGGGAAAAATGAGACTTTGTTAGGATAAAAAAAGGTTTCTACAATCACATAGTGTAATTTTGTTTTCAATTTATTGAGTAAGAAAATGGGTAAATTGTTTTCATTTAAATGTAAGTATTTATTGTTAAGATAATTTCACTTTTTTTAAAGGGAAGTCAAACATTAAAGTAATTTTTAATTAGCTGAAAATATAAAAATATATATTATAAAATTAAATAAAAAAATTATCACTCATTAGATTAAGGATAAATTTTTATCACACATGACAAATTAAGAAAAAAAAAAGTTGACTTTTATCACAACACTGAGGATCAGTCGCACATAATGTATGCTCAAACAAACAAACGAAATTAGGTGACGGATGTAAATGACATGTATTTGAATCCTACGTAGATACATAAAGACAAGTTCAATATACGTTAATATTTTCATAAATTACGTTAATTATTCCTCAAGTGAAATTCTACAAATTACTTAATTTTTTTTCTGTGTTTACACATGAAAAATTACATTAGTAAAAATTAAAAAAAAAGGGGGTGACATTCTTTTCCATTAATTCCCTTGGAAAATATTGTAGCGTTAATACCAATAAAATAGATTGTTTTAATTGTTAAAGAAATAGTTAGTGTGATGTAATTTATTTATTTTTATACACCATCACGTGTATTTTTTTTGTTAGAATATAATTATGTTGGAGTCAAATATTTTTTTTATAAATTATTAGATACACATGTCATATTTTTATTAATTACTTGTGTTTCAATATTTACTAAATTTATATATTTCCAACTCAAACTTAATTTTTTTTTTCTGTGTTCTTTAGTCTTTTATGATTATCTTGCATCCTGTGGGATTTTGAATTTTCCTTATTTGACTTTTCTCTTCATTTCTCAAGTTGCCATAGCAGTGAAATTTGTCCACTTTTGCTTTTCAGCAGAAAAAGAAAATGGACCAAAACAAAGTAGTGATTTCACTGAAAATGATAATTTGTTTATAAATAGTATCTACAAATTTAGATTTATCAGTAATATAAATTTACTCATAATATATTTATATAGAAACATTTAATTACTAAAATCATAGATAGATCAAGAGTTGAATCTTCATTATACTTTTTAAAAGAAATTAGATTCATAATTATAAATAAATAATTTTAATCACAAAATAACATCATATATGAATCAAGAAGGAGTAACATGACCAAGATAACTCAAGAACATGAGAAAAAAAAGATAACAAGAATAAGATAATAAAGAATACAAAATTAGAGCATAAAGTAAAAATAGAAACTAAAATGAATAAAGCAGAAATGTGTGTTATTCCATTTTGATATAAATACTAAAGACTGAATTATTACTTGAATTCTACGAACCGAAGAAGACTCTAAAATCTCTTCTGTCACTCTCATAATTAGAGTTTCTGAAATATTCTCAATTTTTTTTTTGTAATTTTGTTTTCATATATGTGATGATCAGCATTGAAATATTTGCTCTTTAATTGTAATAAGCTATATAATTGTAGCTATATTAAAGTTTTAAATGTAGAAAATATCTATAATTTACCATTTTAATTAGGATTTTGAGGTAATAGCCCCTCTATAATTGTACACCTTTACTTGTTTTGTCATGTTATATATACAATGTAAAAAAAAATAAAATTAGGGCAGATAAAAAAGTGGTATCCATTAAAAATAAGAGTATGGCATGACTCATAGGTTTAATTATTAGTTTGATTTTTATTTCAAAATTAATTTTATCATTCAATTTTATTGTAAAAACAATTTTTATAACCTTATTATAAATTTATGGATTCTTATTTCTTTTATAAAAAAAAAAACTGAAATTCATTTGTTGAAATCACAAATATTAGAAAAAGCAAACTTATAACATTTCTCAGCATACAAAGTTAGTATGATATAATTGGCCATAATCAAAGTCCCAAAATAACTGAAAGATTGAATCTCTCACATAAGATGATAATCAAAACTATACCTAATTAATTAGAACCAGCAAAGAATATTCTTATTATGATCACAGAAATAGCATTTTTAAACTGTGATCAACCTAATCAATGCAAATGATACTCTTATTTTATTCTCTGATCTTTCTTCAACATTCAAACTTTCAACAAAAAAACAAATATATGACTATTCTCCCACCAAAGCCAACCTCTCTAGGAAAAACCACCAATATATTGTATATATACATGTTAAGAACTCTACACAAAAGGCATGTAATAATAGATAGAGAGAATAATGGATAACCCTAAACAAACCTTTGGGAGTTTTGCAGTTGTTTTGCTTCTTGCTGGGGTTATTTTGCTGTTCCATTGGTCCTCCTCCTTCTCCAATGAGTTAGTCCTAATCCACAAGGAATCACTATGCAAGCAATCAAACCTTGTAAGTTCATATCACATCCATATTCTTCTTCCTTTTTATGAAAACAAAGCAAAAATAACCAACAATTTATAGATTTATTTAACAAATGATAGTTAGATATCTAAGTGTTTTACATTGAATATAAATAAATAAGTGGAGCAGTATAGAAAAAAAAAACTCACAAACTTAATGCTTTAAGATTTTAGGTTAAAGATGGTATATTGTCTTGTGTGGATCTGATATTTATCTCATTTTTATTTGATCTTTCCGGTATTTCTCCTCTTAATGTTGTATAAAATTTTGATCCAACATATTTTATATTTTGAGATATATATGTATATATAGTCATCTAGATTTTGCTTTAATTATGTGGAAACATGTGCACTATAGAGCACCTCAAAGATTGAAGCATGTGTAGATACCCTTGATTGTGCCTTGGCCAAAGCTTCAATGGGAAACAAAACAGTGATAATTACTATAGTGAATAGGGCTTATGTTGAGCAAGATGTGGAGAGTGAAACCACCATGCTTGATATATTTCTCAATAGTTTTTGGCTTGGAGAAGGAACAAGATCTCTCATTCATCACATTCTCTTGGTAGCTGTTGATCAAATTGCTTATGATCGGTGCAAGTTTCTGAAGATGAACTGCTTCAGATTGGAAACAGATGGTGTTGATTTTGAAGCTGAGAAAGTTTACATGTCTCAGGATTTCATCAAGATGATGTGGAGAAGAACTCAGTTCCTCTTGGAAGTTCTCAAACGTGGCTACAACTTTGTTTTCACTGTATGTAACTCATTCCATTCTTTATTTTTTTGCTTTTGTTGTTGAACATCTCATATCACATATCATATTAAGTTGAGATAAATATATTTTATAAGTCAATTTTATAAAATTAAATTTAATTTAAACTTTTTTTTCTTATATAATAATATTAGAGTTTATTTTAATAAAATTTATAAACATGTAAATGTGTGTGTCGTGTGTTAAATATCATATAAATATCAAATTTCATATATAAAATATCTAGATCTCCGTATAAAAGAATATCTTACAATAAAGACTAAATATAATAAAAACAATCCTTAAAAAGATGAGGTAGAATTAAACTTCATAATATTTATTTTGATTTATAATTGCTTCTCATATTTAAGTGCATGTAGAAAAATTGAATTAGGTCTCTTATATTATTAAAATTCTCATTAAAAATCATTTATGTTTTCTTGTAATATTTATCATTTATATTTTTTCAGTCTACCATTATAATATTTGTTTTGATTATTGATCGTGGTTTTTTTTTTATATATTTAAGTGCATGTAAAATATTGAATTAGGATTCTAATATTAACTTAAATTCTCATTTTGTTTTTTTATAACTAAAAAAAATCCTCTTAGGCTATTTTCTTTTAATATTTATCATTTATATTTTTCAATCTACCAATACAATGAAATTTGTTGTATTGAGAAAGTAATTTCAATTTCGACAATCTTGTATTATAATTAAAATGTTTTATTGCATATTTAAAATATAATTTGTATATTTAAAGGTATTTAAAAACTAAATATTAGTATTTTTTTATTTGATTGAAGAACAGTTAATAGAAAAAATAGAGTTAAATGCCAAAACAAAGTTGAAAACATATATAAAAGGAGAGACACATGGTATCGTTAGAAAGTTGAATAATTTTCTTTTGCTTATTCAAATGTCAATATTTGTTTATTTTTGAATAACGTCACACCTTTTCGTATTGTGTGGTGCACGTAACATGTCTCAGTTACGTAAAGTTGAAATTTGAACAATATAACTGGGAATGAGATTTGAAAATTCAATTAAGAGAATGATTTATCGTTAATTAAATAATTAACTTAAATCGGCAAGAATGTTTAATTGGACAAAATATTTTTTATTTTATTTTAATCTATTCTATCTATCCTCTTACTTTGTTAAATATTGACTGAATCATATTTTTTAAGATATTTAAATGCATTTATTTAATATTATATTTGTTATACAGTATTAGAAACATTTAGTCAGAAACTACGAGAAGTGAATCATATGGTTAATTAATGGAATTGACTATATCAAATTAAAAGGTAACGTTATTTATATTTCTAATTTCTACATTTCAAATAAATGTTTAAATTTTCTTTTCAAGATGATATCAAACTAATATTATTTAATATTTCATCCATATTTAGTCTCTAATCAATAGACTGGAAAAAGCCACATGACAGAAAAAAAAGTTATGAATTACACAAATTATTTAATAAAAAAAATTATAATAAAACTGAAGATATTATTGAAAAAAATACTAATTTCTTATTTTTAAAAAGTAAACCGGATTTGCTACTTAATTTTAAAATAAACCTTTTTATAAAACTAAATCAATCATGTATTGTTTTAAATAATTTTATTCAAAATTTCGACTGTTTCATGTCATACTTAAGAAAAAAAAAAAGGTTTTGAATCGCTTTTTGAACTTGCCTGTCATACTTAGTTACGTAAACATGTTAGATTTTGGTTGAAAGTTGACCTTTAAAATAATTATAATAATTTAATTATTCAAAAGACTTCAAAATATTTATCTATCATCAAAACCTACTTTAAGAATTTCCATTCTAAAAGAATAAATGAACTTCATCAATAAACTAATAAAGTAAAATAAGGAATCATGATTAGGGTGATGAGTAGAAAATAACACTGATTAAAAATAAAACAGTGAAGTTTATGATGGGTTTTTAAAAGAAGGTTATGATATTAATAAGTAATATTAGAGCATGTTTGGGTGTTGAGTTTTAAAAAAAAGATCACGATTTTTAAATTTTGATAAAATTAAAAATGATTTAAAAATTAATTTATGCTTTTTAAGAAAAGTACCATATTCTGATATTTCTTTTAACACTACATCTGCATAAAGGGGTATTACATACCCTCGTGCAATAGTTATATGTTATTTCATAAGTAATATCACCTAAAAGGTTACATATCAACCATATTTTTTACTAACTCTTTTTATTCTCTTCGTTACCTTTTATTATTGATTTTCCAGATATCAGATCTTTAGAGAACTAATTATTCATCTTGCTTTTGATATCCTTACGGGTGTCTACTTTTAACTCATTAATTTTAAGCATCCTACTAGATCTAAATACTAATTAGAATATTTGATTTAAATACTAATTAAAATATTTGAATGTTACTCAATACCTTTTTCATCAATTTTTAAATTTTTAAAAATCGCATTATTTGTCATTCATATGTTCCAAATGAAAACTACCTTCATATAATTATGCATACTAAATTACACTTTCTACTGTTTTTTCAATTGAAAACCTAAGAAATGCATCTTAGCTCAGTTCTGATTTATTAATGTATTACTACTATTCACTTGTATCATGTTTTATTTGTATATTATCTTCTAGATTAAATTTACTATCTTATATATATATATATATATATATATATATATATATATATATATATATATATATATATATATATATATATATAAATCAATAAATTCATCGTTTGTTCTATATATTACACATTTCTTATTATTCACATGTATTTTTTATTGTAAAAATTATCAAGTGTTACAAGCTTATTAAGAAGGATTATACGTACATAAAATAATATTGTTGGTAAGGTTCTTATTTTTCAAAATATATCATACATATATAGTCTTATCTTTCCTCTAACTTTATTTCATACCCTCTTGTAAGTTAAACTCATTGTGTATTCTAATTTTTCATCTCCTTTCCAAACTCTTTTATCCTTCTTATCATTTTTCATCCTACTTTCCTAAATTTGTTGCATGAACTCTTCTATCTTAGATTTCTCCCACTCAAGTCAATTTACTCTCCAATTTAGTGACCACTCCCATTGATTTTCCTGTCACTCTCCTATTTCGACTATTGTTACTTTTCTTTTATTAGAGTTAACAAATATTCTAGGATATTTGTCTTTTAATTTGATATCACCTACCAAATATCTTTCCAAAATTGAATTTTGTTCTTGGTTTCAATTTTCCAGCTGAAATTCTTCTTGAACCATCCTCCTAGTTCCCCACTCTTGAGGCTTTCCACTACTTAGATTCATTTGAACTCTCTTATATTCATTAAGATTCCTCCAAGACTCATATTTAGATATTAGGATGTCCTTCAACAAACATATTTCTTATGTTCCTAACCTCTATTTTCTTTTTTCTAAGAGAGTTATGTTAAAACTTTTGATATCTTTTATTTTTATACCGCCTTCTTCTATACTCTTACATATTATTTTTCACTTTACCCATGTCATTTTTTGTCCTTCTTGCCCTATCCTCATAGAAAAACTCTTTGTATCTTGACAATTCCTCTCCTTATTATCTCCGACATATTATAAATATGTTTACATTAGAGAGAGAATGACATATTTTATTACCAAATAGCATATAATAATTGATTCGAAATGTCTTAAACACTAATATTCCATAAAAATCATATCTTACTTTATCTATATAAATATAAATATGTGAAATAAAAAATATATACAAAGATTTATAAATATTATTTCATATCTCTAATTCATATACAATATCTTTTTGATAGGACACTGATATAATGTGGCTAAGAAACCTATTTATAAGGTTGAACAAGAATGAGACAGAAGACCTCCAAATCAGCACAGACATGTACTATGGTAATCCTTGGTCAAAGAAAAATCCAATCAATACTGGATTTTACTTTGTGAGATCAAGCAACAAGACCATTTCCTTATTTGAAACATGGTATGGTCAAAAAGATAATTCCACCGGAAAAAAAAAGCAAGATGTGCTTCTTAACCTCATTAATGGTGGTATAATTGAACATTTGGAAATTAGGGTTAGGTTTTTAGACACCCTTTATTTTAGTGGATTTTGCCAAAATAGCAAGGATTTTAGACTAGTTATCACTATCCATGCCAATTGTTGTAAAAGCATCAATGCAAAGATGAAAGATATGAAGGTTACCCTAAGTGATTGGAAGAGATTTAAGAGGTTGGATGCTAATTCTACACTAAATCCTCAATGGACTAAGCATGATTGGTGTCAACAATCTTGGACGAAGAATAAACAAATGACTCAACATCATCTCTAGTTGAACGATACCTAATACAATCAACAATTTTTTTATAGAGCATTTTTCTTAATTTAAAAATTTATTATATATTTATTTGAGTTTTTCTTGTTTTGTGGACTGTTGTGAAGAGATTTGTAAATGAATAGGAAAATATATATGTAGACATGTTGTAAAATTATACAGTTGACGTATATAGAATTAAGGATGAACAATGAGACCCCTCATTTGGCTAAAATTATTATTATTTATATTAATTTTTTGTTTTTTTTACATTATCTAAATTTGTATAATGGTTTCATTGTGAAATTATATATTCATTTGTTAATAAAATAATGGATATATCTATATATTATATGATATACTTTTTGTTATTTATTATTTTAAAATACTTTTACGTCTTGGATCTGCCATTAAGATATGGATACACAAATAAAAGTGCTCCACCTTATTTGAAAGAGTGAAGGATTTGAAATGTAAAAGTTGATATTAATAGCTAAATCATGAGTTATAATCTTATAAACATAATTTGTCTTAATTTAGAAACAATGGTTGATCTTATAACTTAAAGGTTATAGCAAGCCTATAATTTTGTTTATTGGTTGAAAGTGAATGGTATTATATCATTGGGAATATGGTTTGTTAATAGGTTATAAAAAAAGCTTCATTTATACACGTGTTATTTAATCTTCCTTTATGCAAGAAAAAAACTTAATGTATCTAATTTGGTTCATGTTTATAAAGTTATTTTGGTGATGGAAATGTTATATAATTAGTCTTTGGGTGAAAAATATTAAAGCAAAATGAAAAAAATAATGGAAGAAAAACATAATATTTAATGTTTCCTATTTCTTGCATTATTATACATAGAGAATTTGTTAGGTTTATGAAAATTAAATCTTAGAGCTTATATAGTATTTAGGATTACAATATATAAATACAACACAAACATTTATGTTGTTTTTCTTCCTTTGTTGTAAAAGCATAGACAATTCTTCTGTCTTTATATTTTATTTTGATTTTTTTAGATTAAAAAAGAAGAAAAAAATTTCTAATAGGTATAAACAAATTGTTTAAGATTATACACGGTGTATAAACAAAAAGTTTCAACAAATATATCTCATATATCTTGTTGTATATCGGAAGAACAAATCATATTCAAGGATGATAAGAAATCTTGTGAAAGATTAACAATTTCAGCTATGAGTAAATGTAGTAACTAGAGTTCTAAAATCAATGTTCTGATACCATTTTAAGAAGTAAACTTTAAGCCTAACTTAACCTTAGAAAATCATATTATAAGGTGAGTTTGCACCCACTTATATATATATATATATATATATATATATATATATATTATTAAAAAGCCTAATCTTTAGTCCATATGAGATCTCCAACACACACCTCTCACACCGACTGCTAGCTCAACTTGTACATGAAACTATATATTTAAGGGTGACCCGATAAGTCCAACAACCTCTCTATAAAATGCTCTAAATGACTTTGATACCATATTATGAAATAGATACTATATTATAATGAAGATATGAACAAAATATATGAGAATGAAAATATTCTCTTTGTTTTTATATTGAGAACAAAATAAGGAGTTGGATATATACAAGCAATGTACCCCTTCTAGCTCTAGCTAAATATAGAGAAAATAAATAAAAATATTATGTCGATTCTATCACAAAAGAAAAAAATAACAAAATTGATGACAATTTGATTTTGTCATAAATACAAAATAATATAATTAATATTAGTTTTCGTGTAGAAGTCTCGTGTCCATATGTCCTGAAAAGTGGACTTTAAGCCTAACTTAACCTTATAAAATTGATCTATAAAGTGAGGTCTGTACCCACTTATAAACTATGAAATGATCTTACCCTTAGTTGATGTAAGATCTCAAATGCATCCCTTCATACGATATATGCATCTCGTGTGTGTGACTACATGTTGGGTGATCCAATAACAGGTAACACTATAGGCCCATCAAACCTTACTAAGATAGACTTTAAATGATTCTAATAATATTAAAAAGTGAATTCTAAATTTAATTAAATCTTATAAAACTGACGTATAAAATAAAGTTCACATACACTTATAACTGATCTTTATCTTTATAACAGTCTTTATCTTTAATGAAATATAACATCTATTATCATACATCACTTGGGATTAGAAAAATATGACTAGTTAAAAATAACTTTGATTTTTAATTGATATTTAAAAAAAATTATTACTAAAACTCATTCCCTTAACAATTTTAATGAAAACATAAATTTTTTATTTATATCGTCACCTTTAAAACTCTTGGAAACACGATATTTCACACACTTATAAAATTATGACGTTTTTTGAATTCTTGAAATTTTATAAATTATTTATTCTAAACTAATAAAACGATTTATTGGCCGAAATCTATCTTAAAATCCAGTTATTTGAGTGAAAAAAGATTGGATGCAAAATAAATAAAAAATAAAGAAATAAATATATTTTAATAAATCGAAAAATTATAATTATTGAATTTAAAAAAAATACATTAAAAACATTACTTTTAATTGATATTTTTACGAGATAATTTAAAGAAATTAATTTTAAAAATAAACATAAATAGTAATATGATTTTTAATGTTACTGCTTAATATTAAAATTATCAAAATTAATATTTAATTACTAAAATCATCTAATAAAAATATTAATGTGAGTAATTTAATTCTTCACCAAACATAATTAAATCTGCTAAATTTAGTTCCACTCAAAGGATACTGTAAAATGAATATTTAGATAAACTACTTAAATAGTTTCAAGTTTCTTCAATATTAGATAGATGTTTGGCCAGTCATTTATGATATAATAAAGGTTCTTAGGCCTCAAATGGTGTTGTTGTTTACTGATAGTTGCAGTTTAATATATTCTCTTCTGTAGTTTTTGTTTTCAATTTATTGATGTGGATAATTTATTTTCCTCTCTTTGACCTAATTATATTTCTTTAAAATATACTTATAAATAGCAAGAAAAGGTAAAAAAACAAATTGAAACAACCTCTCTCTCTCTCTCTCATTGAGTTGTGTGAACAAAGACAAAGACACAATGAGAAGAATGATGGATAATCCTCTTGTGAGTTTGGCAACTGTATCATTAACCTTCATTGGTCTTATGTTGCTCTACCAAGGCTTCTCCTATTTCTCCAACCAATTCATCCTCTTCCAAAAAGAACCACTCTTCAACCAATCAAATCTTGTAAGTTCATTCAAAATTACCCTTTTTATTATGCTTTTGCATCAAAACTCATGCATGCATGATCATCAATCTCCAACCCTAAACATACTCAAAAGATTATCTTCATTTGCCCTAGATAGTTCTTAACCTAGTTTTCATCAACTATAAAAAGACTTTGACTTAAGTTAAGTGATTTTAAGAAGTTTTTTTTTTTTTTTTCATTATTTGAATTGTGTGCAAACCTTGTAGAGCACCTCAAACATTGAAGCATGTGGAGATACCCTTGATTGTGCTTTGGCCAAAGCTTCAATGGGAAACAAAACAGTGATAATTGCCATAGTGAATAGGGCTTATGTTGAACAAGATGTGGAGAGTGAAACCACCATGCTTGATATATTTCTCAACAGCTTTTGGCTGGGAGAAGGAACAAGGTCTCTTGTTCATCACATTCTCTTGGTAGCTGTTGATCAAATTGCCTATGATCGGTGCAAGTTTCTGAAGATGAACTGTTTCATATTGGAAACAGAAGGGGTTGATTTCAAAGGTGAAAAAATCTACATGTCTCAAGATTTCATCAAGATGATGTGGAGAAGAACTCAATTTCTCTTGGAAGTTCTCAAACATGGCTACAATTTCATTTTCACAGTAAGTAATTCTTTTCTTTCTTTTTTTTTCATCATTTTTTTTTACCATCATAAATTGCCTTTCTCATGTTTCATGCAACTGAATTAGTGATCTAAAATTAATTCAATACTCCTTCTCATTTTTTAACTTAGAAATATCTTTTTAACTATATCAAATCATCATGTAGTTTTATATTCAGTAAATGAATAAAGATAGATTAATTTATAAGTGTAATTTTTATTAAATATTATAACATTTAATAATTTTCTATTGGAGCATGTTTTCCAATGCTTAATATTAAATTAAAAATTCATTTCATATATGTTATATATTAATAGATTTAAATCAATGTGAAATTATTTTATTTCCCAATTATGTGTATTATAAAGTTATAAAGAAACATATATTTTTCAAAATATATTAAAATATTAACATTGTAGTGGATTACTTTGATATTATTTATTCAATTTGAACAAAATTTAACATAAACAATTGCAATAATATAAAATTATAATAATCACACCAATATAAAATTATAATTTATAGATTAAATCGAAAATATTTATTATTATATTAGTGTTATTGATATTTAGTAATATTATATTAGTGTAATTTGATATATATATATATAGGTACATTTCCAAAATCATTTTTTTCTTTCTTTTCTATTTTGAAACATTTTTCCTCTTTTTCTTTCCGTTTTGCATTGTAATGGATGAAGTCAACATGTATTTAATTTAACTTTGCTTAAAAAAATATAGAATGAGGTAACCTTACCTTAATGAAAAGGAATATTTATTATATCAAGTTGAATATAAGAAGTTAATGTATATATTCAACTGATTTTCAAAAGGAAAGTTTAATATTAATTTTTTTTCATTAAATAAATTATTACGAGTTTCGTCAAGTAAGCAAGGTTTAATTGTGTTCCTAATTAAGGTACACTCATATGTCCCAATAAACACGTCGTTCCTTTTTTTTTTTTTTTGGTTTGAAATTTGGAGCAAATAATAGCATTCTCATAAATGGTGCCGAAGGATTTTATTATACTCATTAAAGCTCTGACTTTGTTAGCTACTTTCTAGTTTGAACAATAATATTTTTAGAATGATTATCTGGTTAAAACAATAATAAAATATTTTTAATTAAATTTCTATTGAAAAATTCTGTTAGTGTTTAAAATATTTTTTAATTTTATCTAAATTAAAGGATAATGTAATAATTTTTTTAACTCATTCTACTTTCTTGAAAATTAAGTTGATTAGTGAGTTTGAAGAAAATTAAAGAAACAAAACACGAATTAATCCATAAGTTAAAAACAAAGAAAAAAATATAAATAATGATTATGTCATTTGATTGACCATAAAATCAAATAGTAAAGTATTTATACGAAAATAAAAAATATTTTAAACATTTTAATAGAAATAAATTCTTAATTAAAAATATTGAAAAGAACTTATAAGACAGTTAAATCTTGAAACGTAACAATGATTCTCATTTGATTAAGAGTTAAAAAGACAATGATAATATATTGATATATAGTTTAAAATGTTAATATTTAATAAATAATTAATGGAATAGTTATAGATTAAGTGCATGTTTAATGAAACCTCCTATCAGATAAGGATTATATATCCATATATAACAAATCACACATACATAATCTTTACTATATATTGACATAGTGGTAAGGTGAGTAACTTTTGTTTATATTTATGTAATAGAAAATATGAATGTAAAAATTCTTATCAATAATAATTACATTGTTAGGTGTAGATTAATATCAGATTTAGTAAGTAATGTGAGAGAATTAAATGAAACATACTATATGAATTTTCCTTTTATTTGTGAGTGAACTAATGAGGTGTGTGTGCTTCACACTTTTTTTTCAAAACTAGGTGCAATGGGCTGAATTTAATATTTAGATATCACAATGTTTAAATTAATAAAATATATTTATTTTAGTATGTATTTTAATGAACAATTACAAAAATTTATCTATATTCTAGTCATTCAAAGTATAAACAATAATTCAAACCAAATATTATAAGTATTTAAATCCAAATTCAAATCAAATATACAGTAATAATACCCGTATAATATAATGTACACTGGTAATAGCAATTTTAAATTAAAATAATATTATTTTTAATTGATTTTAACAAAATAAAAAAATATTATATTGAATACTGTTTTAGTATACCAAAAAAATACCTTTAGTGGTGCCGAACCTTTTTTTTTTTCGT
>Ga0209700_107911_pt1 | contig 14356 bp, 10 predicted proteins | sample SiratroredBW_FD_187528 | JGI IMG/M metagenome (GOLD analysis project Ga0209700, IMG submission 187528) | Root nodule microbial communities of legume samples collected from California, USA - Siratro red BW (SPAdes) (version 2) | ecosystem: Host-associated > Plants > Roots > Nodule | place: USA... | reverse complement strand
AAAAAAAAATTATAATAAAAAAATAAACAAAAAAAAAAAAAAAAAATTAAAGTGTAAAATACCCCTTTAATTAAACATATAACCAATATTAATATATGTAATTATATATCAAATCTACCATAAGTTACACATTTCATTTACTCTTCATATATTTCTAAAGATTAATATAAAGTTTAAACTCAAATATTAACATTTGTTACCATGCTTTAGTTTATTTGGCAATCTACTTTCATGTATATACATTTTATCTAATTAAGTATTAATAACTTTTCACTCTCTCATTGATATTAGAAATTTTCATCGACACTCATCATATGATATATTTGTTCATATAAGTCAATATATCATTATAACCTAGAAATCTAATTAAATCTCTTAACTTTGTACTTACATCACACATCAATAACTTAATAATACATCATTATGATAATTACTTACAACATTATTCGTTAAATAATATATTCATTAATCATATTAATTTAATAATTTTATTTTTAACAACATACATCATACCTATGAATATCAACACCATTAATATTCAACTTGAAATAACTAAACATATGGAATTTATAATTTTTACACCAACAAAGGAATGTGCTTAAGCTAATATATGTTTCTTAAGTGATGTGACATATCATTTCAGTTTCATCTCAACATTTGAGTGATAGCTTAAGAAGGGAGGAGAAAATTGATTTGACTTCTTTTTTTAATGACCAACCAATGTTTGAGTGTTCAAACTTTGAAAGGAGAGATAATCAACATTAATTTTTTTTATCGCTCAAGCATCATTGTCACATGAGTGATTTACATTTAATACTGCATAACTAAATTTCAGAACATTTTCTTTGCTTGAGGGATTAATTATCGCTTGAGCAACGGGAGAGGTCTAGAACAGATATAATTATGTTGACATCTTTTTCACTCTAACCTTAAGCTACAATATAAGTAAAGAGCTCTGTTACTTGAGCAACTAGATGAATGTTTCAATGACAATGTTGTGTACTTGCAATAAATACTACTGTTGGAACATCTCTCAACGACAATCCAACTTAAGTAATATATATAGAACAACTAGATTATTCAGAAGGTACAATAAATTTTGCAAGACTTGTTCAACAACCCTTTATCCATTTTTACATGCAACCCATTAAGACAATTCCAACATTCAATCAACAAATAAAGATTGCAACAACACCCTAACTACACAATCTTATAATCTTAGTTCTTTGCTCCCTTTACCTAACAATTTCTTGCTTTCTAAGCATTAAAAAATCCAAATCGAAAGGAAGAACTACAAGCTCTCAAAATCGTTAAAAACCTTAAGTTACACTAGGTAACAAACTAACCAATGATAACAAAAAAAAAAAACAAACTATAGGAAATATTGTCAAGTAATTAAATCTATGAAACCTTATGATGTTACTTTTAAATCTTTTAAATAAATTCCCTGCATACTTTGTTGCAGTTCTTGAATACCATCTTATATTTGGTTTAACATGTTACCTTATTGAGGAAGATGAAGTTGATGTCCTTCAACCCCAAAATATTCATCTCCACTTATTTGAATGGTAATCCTGACATGTTGCTATGCATAATTTATGTTTGCTATATTTAATTTTTTTCAAAGATCTCTCATTGAGGAAATTAGTCCATAAGGCAAATGGAATCTCATCCAATAGAATAAAAGTTATAAGAAGACCATAAGGCACGAGCATGAAATTTGTCTTGCACCATTGCATATGTTGAATGGTATGATGTGGCGAATTAATGATAATATTATGTTTTATTGCTAATGTTTCATTGCTCACATGAATATATTGTTGTGTAGGAGTTATGGATGGTTACTACCACGAGGATTTAAAAATATATGAACATACATGTAATGTATTCTAACATGCCTGCAACTACATTCACTAAACTTCGGTCTTATCATTTCAGACAAATCATGATCCCTGTCATAGTTGAGATATTTAGGGATGTTTGTAACACCGAACTTATGTCCCTCATATTTCATGTTCGAAACATGGACCCAGTCATCTAGCTTTATTTTGATATTCTTCTTCAAAATCGCATTGACCAAACCTTTGTCTAACAATTTCATATTTTTGTAGAAGATTTTGATAAGGTACCACTTATTTGTCTTCCTTTTGCTATATAACATGTGTGGTCAAATAGATGATGCAAATTTAGAGGAAGGGGTGGATTATCATGATGCATGAGTAGTTTATCCTTTTATTGTGAAAAACCGTTTGTATCGCTTAGTTTGAAGAAGACATTACTTCAAACCTGCATACATTACAAAAAAAATAACATTATATTATTCAATATAAAACTTTATATAACTAAAATCAGGTGAAAGATGACAAAATTGTATTGTATCATATATGGAGATGACTTAATAAATAGATAAGCATACCAGCATGTGTAATTGAAAAATTGAAATTGAAAATGTTGGAAGTGGATAACCGATTATGGTAGAATGCATGATCGGTTAACGTAATAATTATATAAAAACCCGTAAAAATCGATTATTTTAGTTACTATGATCAATTGTGCATCATATATTACGTCATTTCCAGAACACAACGCAAGTTATTTGTTACTTATGAATTAATTTGCCACAGTGAAAAATGTTCTACACAGAGTTGGATTTGAAAGTGTGGTTGGGTCAAAGGCTGTGGCTTTCTGAAGGTACTGGGCACTTCTCCTTGTACTGCAGTTCTGAATTGGGGCAGAGAAATAAATCACTATACCAAGGACACTGTTGGCACGTGACTCTTCTTTGACCAAGTCCATGTGAGGAAAAATTTTCATCGTAATTGGATGAGGTTTCAGTGGTTTTGCATGGAAGCTCAATTTCAGGTGTTCTAAGTTGAAGGATTGTGTTGTGAGTATTGTGCGTTATTATCACACAATTTATTTTCGAAATGTATTAATGTGGTCACCATAATAGTTTTTAACACCACTATGGACAGTCATGAAGTTGTCAATTTTTAATTTTGGGTGTTTTCTTAAGGTTAATATATAAATATTATCCAATTGTTTACATCGTAAGCATAATTAACTTTTCTTATGACGAGAGAAAAAACTTGTCTCTATTACTTATTTTAATGACATCATTCAAAATTTCAAGAATAATTATAGGTTTGTTTTCATGTTGTGAACATAGAATCATTTATTGATATAATTTTTATATCAGTTATGGCAAAATTCAGTTGTGTTATGATACATGATAATTGTTATAGATAAAGTGATATATTGAAATTAAATGTAAATGCTATACTGTATAAAATATTAAAACGAAGTAAGAAATTGATTATAGTTTTTATATATACTTTACATAATTTTAATTGCAGCAAATGGTGAAATAATAACAACAATAACAAGAAAATAATAATAATAATAATAATAATAATAACTAAATCGATTTTAGCAGTTATAACGATAACAAACACTCGCAACAACAACCCAATAAAATAACTAAAATAAAGTTAATTAAGTTATTTACGTTTTGAACCATTCTAAACTTCTAAATAAGCATTTGAAGTAAAAAAAAAAAAAAATAGGTATTGCTCATATAACTATTTGATTAAAGATTTACACCGAACCCTGTTCACATTTAACCCTAAAACTTAATACCGTAATTTGTAGAAGGTTTATTCTTTTGAGAAAAAAATTACTTAATGAACTATTAGACATAAAAGTACTGAAAAAAGAAAAAATTGAAACCTAACTTACTTGCAACTACTTTAGTTATGGTCCTTGGGAGACTCAAGCACTACTTTGAAGACCACCTTCGTTGTTGCTCACTGTAAATTTTTGGGCTTCTATTGATGTTATTCACTGACTGCCGAATGTTAAATCAATATTCATTTACGCATGCTTCAAACTACGAAAAAAAAATACTAAACAAAAAAAACTTTAGTTTTATCAGGAATATGTTAAGATTTGCTTGATGTCCCTTAGTACGTTATACATCACATCATGTAAGAGATGGAAGAATAATTGATTCAAGAGTTGAATGGAATCTAAATTTAAAGTGTTACAAATAAAAGAATTAATCAAAATAATTTAATATAAGAATTGAAAAACACAAATTTAATAATTTTATACTTTTACTTCTATTATTTGAACTACGTTTAGTTTTCTTTTAAATAAATTGTTCAATAAGCTTTATTATATTATAAATATTTACATAAAGGATGTAGATCTTTCTAAATTATTAAGAGTATATAAATTTATTCAAATTTATCAGTCTCGATCTTTTTTATATCAAAATTATTAAAAAATGAAAAAATACTTTCAAAGAGAATATAACTAAAACCTATAAGGGTTTACATAGTAATGAAGTATTAGAAGTAATTTTTGTACAATCTAAATTATTATGTATATCAATAGATATTCATTGTATGAAATAAATGCTCTTTGACAAATTAGATACTCAACTTTTTGGCAATATATATCATTTTTTTCTCTTATATCTTGTTGCACTTTATTTTTAAACTGAAGTATAATATATATTATTAAAGAAACTAGTAGTTGAGATACATGAAAAACAAGTTCAGATTGATATAAATATTCATCTTCGTCTCTTTGTCATTAGACACTCTAACAAGAAACTTATAATCACAATTTGATTTTGCATAAAACTTAATTGATACTATAAAGGAAACAATTAAAATGCAGATGCAATATTCAGAATTAGAAGTAAAATTCCATTATGTTGGTTTCCCAAAAGCTTCTAAAAAATATAATTAAGATTGAATGTTGTTGCCCTTTACACATTGTGCCTCTGATTTATAAATTGATTGAATAATAAGTGTGTTTAATTCGAATAAGAATTTGAAAATAGTTAAGAGAATTAAACAAGTCAGCGTTAATATCAAAACATTCAAATTTTAGATAGTTTTTAAAAGTTGTGATCATGTAAGTGTCTCAACAGAAAACACTAAACTAAATTAGTTCAAAGTATTTCCAAAAATTCTTCTGTATTTAATTATTGACTGTAGCAAATAAACTCTTTGAGTGATACATATTTAATTAGATTACAATCGAAAACATTAAGAGATTAAATCAGTTAATTAAAATGTATCCAAAAAATCTTTCATATTTAGTTATTGATTATAACAAATAAAACCTAAAATCCTTGAGTGCCATATTTAATTAGATTATATTGAAAAACATTAAGAGAGATTATATCAGTTCAAAACACTATCTTATTTTAGTTAGAGAACGATCATCTACATCTTGAAATTAATTTACTTGTTAATCCTTTGATTTTTATTCAAAAATAATCAATTAACAGTTAAGTATAATCAAACTAACTAAAACGAGCAAAAACAAGTTAAAAAGGTATTTACATGATTCAAACGCAGTGATTGGACCATCTAATGCAAAAGAAAAGACTAGACCGTCTATTGTTTTGTGGATCGTCTAATACTTTGTTGACCAATTATTAAAGATTGACCTACTAATATAGTCTATAGTTGACCATCTAAAAACACAACATTGACTATTTAATCCAGTGTTAAATATCTAACATTATTTTAACCTCATTTATGCTCAAAACTACATAAATTCTTTGCATAAGATAGATTTGTTAAATTTTAAATAATCACTTAGAATATTAAAACTAAAACTAAATGATGAGATGATATAATGGAACCTTGAATCATCTAACATAACTAAACTCTCTAATAAATACTAGACTATCTAATAGTCTAACACATGAGATCCTCCTTCTTAATCTCAAACATAATTTTCCTCATATATAAGTAACTAGGTACTATTTAACATCCATCACCAACTTCGCATCCTTAATCAAAGATGAGTCTAACTCAAACTAACCATAGTAACACCTCGTTCAGAGCTCACCACTTGCACTGTAATGCTCATACAACACAACGATATTTTGGAAGAGTAAAAAGCTACCTCTTTGTCAAACTATAATTATTTCACTTCTTATCATGGTGTTTGTAATGAACATCATGTTATATTGTGTACAAAGCTTGCTTTTTCTGCAGTGCCACAAAGAGAATCTAATCTAAACGCAAAGACCATTGTTTACCCACTTCTTAACTTTAACTTTAGACCTTGCCTTTGCTGGGTATATAAAACAATTAAAATTGGTTTGAAATGGCTTCATCTAGATCCTCTCTTATCTACTAATTTACAATTCAATATTTAGCACGCGAAATGAGAGAGTCAAATTTATATAACCATGTGTATGGCCACAATTACATGGGTCTCCTATAAAATACTCAAATTAAACACTACACTAAAATTGAACGATGCACGTGTCCCATAACATAATCTATTATATCCCATAGCATAATCAATTATGTCCGATAGTATAATCAATTATTACTTTTCACACAATCTCTCCTTTTCACCTAAAATTAATTTATTTTTATTATCAAGTTTATTTATTAATTACGCACATAATTAAAAAAATAATTGGAACCAATAAATTACTGGCAACAAAACTTTTCCCCATTCAAAATATTATACTGTAACGTTGTGATTTTGTTAATTTCTTAAAATGAAATCTTAAATTGAAGGACAAAGACGTAATTAAAATCATAAATTGAAAAAAAAAAAAACTGTATTATTGAAAAACCCAACTACCCTCTCATTCCCATCCTCACAAATAAGCCCAAATACCCCAATCCAATCCCAAATATCCACACCTCCAATTCCTCAAATCAATATTTAACACGATACAACCACAATATTCACACAAAGAGATACAAAATCATTCACTTTCACAAGATGCTCACTTTTCAATAATAACATATATAAGACATATTTATTCCTAATTAATTAATTTTAATATATAAAAACGTGTCATGTCACTTAGAAAAGTGAGACACGTGCAACGTGAACTGTCTTCTCTGCCCAATTATAAAAACTGGAACAAAAAACAGGGATAATTAAAATGTACCCTTGATCTTTTAAAATATGGAAAAATTTTGCTTTATTTTAAAAACTATGATTTTGATCTTCATTTTTATGAAATATGAAACATGGTAGAATTTATCTCCTATTCTAGCTCTTTGTTAATTAAGTTTATGAGTCGGGTAATATTTTCATGTTAATAATTAATGTGCGTTAACTAATTGTAAAAGATTTTTTTTTTGTCATGTTATGTATTAGATGTGACGTAGATTAATGAACTTAAATTGTATATAATGGAAGAGAAATTAGTAAAAAGGCACGTGATTTTTGTAGGAGGATATAGTATAAGAAATTTCATAAATTTAGATTAAGTCAAGCTCATTCAATAAATGCATTAAGTTACCTTTGCTAAAATGTCTATTCAATAATATAAATTATATTTTCAATTATTTAAGAAGCTCTTATACCTAATACCTAATACATGATTTAATATTTAAATAGTAATACTTAATAAAGTTTAATTATTATGATTCAAAAATTATTCATTTGTCAACATAACTTTTTTAAAAGTAAATTTGTTGACTTATTTACAATGAAAAGGCATTTTGACCAATCAAACAAGGCACTCAACCTCAATCTGAAAAAAAGAAAACTAGTAACTTAAGTTACACTTAAACTTTAACGTAATTATATATTTTTTACTCAGAACCCTCATTATAATTTTAATTAAAAACTATATTTTCATAACAATAAATTAATGTATTAATATATTTATTAAATTATATGTTATCGAACTTGTTTTAGGAAATATTTATTCATGAAAATATAAGAGTATATCCTGTTTCAAAATATTCTTTAATTTGAATAAACATGTATTTTGGTATTCAAAATGCACCCAAAACATTGAATATATTCATATATAATATTAAAAAACTTGTTAAAATAATTACTCATAATAATTTATAATATTGCTCATAATACAAAACAACTCTTACGTTAGCAACTTCAAAAAGAAAAGTCTATTTTGTAGAAAACAACATGATATTTAACCATGAAAAGAAGCCCTAGTCCCATCAATTATAACTCACCACAACAACTTATCTTCAAAAGTCAAGCTTCTTTATATTCAATATTTTGTTATGAAAAAATAATCTCATCATCAATTATTTGTGGAAATCCTCTCATTTCTCTCATTCTTTTAGATCCAAATTAACGTATTAGTTTATTTAGGTTTTCTAGGGGTGATAACCTTTTCTATTTCTGTAATTTTTAACGTAAAACTTATAGCTTTATGTAATTATTCCACCTTGATTTATTTCCAGATTTACCATAGAAGTGCAGAGATCTTTAAACTTTCACCATTCTTTGTATTACACGGGATTTACGGATATGATGTAATCTTGGTACTTCTCTTAATGTCATGGCTACATTAGTTTTTAAATTATTTTAGAAGTAGATTGACACCTTTCATGCACTAGTACAAAAAAGATCTTCGTCGTCGGTTCTAAGAGACATTTCTCGTCGGGTATTGAACCGACGTTGACCCAGGAGACGTTGATCATGACGTCGGTTAAAACCGACGTTGTGTTAAATACCACAATGTCGGTTAGAACTGAATTGCTTACATAACTGGTTACCAAGGTACGTCGGTTAAGGCACAAAACGACGTTGTGGAAGAATCACAACGTCGGTTGAAGCCTCTTAACCGACGTGGTGATGCACCTGAAATTTCGAAACAGATGCATCACAACGTCGGTTAAGAGGCTCCAACCGACGTTGTGAATCTTCCACAACGTCGTTTTGTACCTTAACCGACATTGTGATGCATCTGTTTTCAAATTTCAGGTGCATCACCACGTCGGATTTGACCATAACTGACGTTGTATTAGGTTTTTTTTTTTTTTTTTTTTTTTTTTTTTTTTTTTTTTTAAATTCAGTTTGGATTAGCTATTAGTTGACAAAGTTTCTCATGTTATAGTGTATGGTCTCATACACATTAGATGTAACTCATGCTAATTATACTATTAATGAAAAGAAATTTTAGCCATTGTTTTTATAAATTTCATTTTTATTTGCAAGGATCTAGAATCACTACAAGAAAAAATGATTTTACCCACTGCTAAAATCCGTAGGTAACAGCAAAAATCTGTGGGTAAATCAGTATTACCCACGGACAAAAATCCATAGGTAAACTGGGCGTAGGTAATTTACCTACGGAAATTGAGTCCGTGGGTAATACCCACCAACTCCAGTCCGTGGATAATACTCACCAACTCCAGTCCGTGGGTAATACCCACCAACTCCAGTCCGTGGGTAATATCAACCAACTCCAGTCCGTGGGTAATACCCACCAACTCTAGTCCTTAGGTAATATGGATAAATTCGTACATGATTCTTCATGCATCAAAATGTTCATTTTAATTGAATTTTATGAAACATTCAAAATATCCAACATATCCAACAATCAAGCATCATTCAATACACCTAACAAAAAATAAAATCCTCATTTAATTTCAAATTGAAACATAACATATATAGTTGAAGTCTCATCATACAAAGTAAATCAAAGATAATATAATTCTAAAGTAAAGTAAACTTCAAACATAATCCAACATAATCCACATTGTAAATAAACTTGAACCATAATCAAATACTCAAAGCCTAAAAATCCTAATAGTCTCCAAAATGTCCAGGTTTTCCATGCTCATTGTGTCGTTTGTTGGGTGGTTGCTCATGCTCATTTTCTTGTTGCCTGGATGATTATTGTTGTGGCTGCTGTTGTTGAACTTCTTGTTCAAATGCACTTCTTGAATGAGGTGGAAGTATAGGAAGAACTAGATTAAGCAATGCTTTCATTTGTTGACTAAGTTTGTCATTGTCTTCCCTAAGTTGTTTTATCTCATGAGTTTGTTCTGAATCATGAGAGGAAGTCGAAGGTTCATGATATGTGAGAGTATTTCCAGATTTAAACTTACGAGCAAGCTCTCCAACCCATAAATTTGACCTTTCTTTTTGCCACCTACAACAAGAAGCCAACTTTCAGTTCTTAATTTGTTTTCCTCTACAAGATCTACAGGAGATGATTCAGATTGTGACATAGAAGATCCAACTTCTGATCTGGCTTGAGTAAATATACTTTCAAATTGTTCCTGTTATTCATATATGATATTAGTGTTATTCATACAGTACATTACTAAAATAAAGAAAAATAACAATAACAAATGTAACTCACAACTGTCCTTCTTGATCTTTCATCAACAAATTCACCATTACTCTTCCATTTATGAGTCTGCTTAAATACCTCATCAATATGTGCAAGACAATCCAACACTTTTGCCTATGAACAATATAAATAATATTATGGTTATACAAGCCAATATCATATATTGTATAATAGAATAATATGTAATCATAAAGTATAATTCAAAATCAATTACACTCAAAATTCAATACAACATATATGTTTTGTATACGTACCATGCGAATGGCATGCTCATGTGTAGTTATGGAGCCACCAGTGTGTAAAGAACCACCCGTGTCAGATGCTCGATTTTTTTGCGCTTGAATACACTTGGCACGAAAGTCAGGTGAATTCCACTTCGATAGCAAAGAACTCCACACTTCATCAAACATCCAATTAGGCTTTTTTCCAGTTTTTCTAGCTTCCATAAACATTTCTAATAGCCTATGTGCAGCTTTGGAGTGGAAGTTTTTTCTAATCATTTCCTCATGTTCAGGTTTCCAACTGAGTTTTGTCTGTATAAACACAAAATGTGTACTTAAAAATGAGAAACTTTGTGAATACGTGACATTAAAGAAATAATAACTAAAGAAACATAACATTGCATGCACTATCAATAACTTAACATTGCATATTAAATGAGAAAAATTACTTTAAAACTTTGGAAGAAGATTTCCCTATCTGTATCAGTCATTGAACGCCATGTAAGCCAAGGTTCATGATATTGTTGCTTAATGTCATTGTGATTGTCTGTGATGCAACCCTACAGGGATGAAACCTAAAAAAAACAAGGTTGAAATTATTAGACAATAAATTGATTAAAGAAATAATATTAAATATGTTATTTATAATTATTACTTACCCAAGACCATAAGGTGAAATCATAGGAAGAGGATGACCGAGTGTGAGATTGTCGTCCGCAATGTTTGATTGTTCATCACCTCCATTAGTACATATTTGTGGACCTTCCTCAATAGGAGAATCACCAATTATAGAAGGCATTGGAAGTGGTGAGGGTGTTGGTGAGGGTGTTGGTAATGGTGTAACCCTTGGCAATGGTGATGGTACTGATGATGTTGAGGGTGTTGTAACTAGTGGGGAAGGAGCTGATGCACCAACTGGGGTTGGAGATGATATGATGGAAAGAAAGACTCTTCTTGATTGAGGTGGTATGTTTGCCATCCTAGGACATTGGAAAGATGCAGCTGTAGGTGCAACACCTTCTGAGATAGGGGTGAGACCTGGGGAAGGAGAGCATGTATGTTCAGGAGTTGGGGATGGGGAAGGCACAAGTGCAATAGGTGCAAGGGGTGGGATATCTACTTTAAGCAGATATCGTGGTCTTCTACCCTTCACTGTCCTTTTCTGCTTATTTTGACTAGATAAGAAAAGTTTTGGTTGGTCACATCTTTCCGAAGACATATCTATAACAAAAAATGATGTTATCAATTATAAACGAAAACAACATCCTAAAACATCTTTCCGAAGACATATCTATAACAAAAAATGATGTTATCAATTATAAACGAAAACAACATCCTAAAATTAAAAACATACAACATAATATAAATTTGTTTCATAGAAAAATCATTATGTTATGAACAAAAAATAAGCATCACTAACAATTGTTAAACATTGATCCAATTTCAATAAAGATATTCCTAAGTAATAATTCAATCATCATCAAATTCATCATCTTCATTGTCTTCTTCTGAATCATTTCGTTTAAGTTGCTCATCTTCACTATCCTCTTCAATATAAACATCTTCGGTGTCCTCATTTTCACTATCTTCAAACTCTTCTTCATTGTCCTCTTCGTTCTCCTCTTCAAACTCTTCTTCATTATCTTCCTCCACTTGTTCAACATAAACCTGTGAATGTTGGAATCCCGAAATACCTTCAACTTCAATTACTTCATTTGCATGTGTCATTTCATCTATTTGGTAAGGAACATCATCTTCCATATCAAGAGATTCAATGCGACCTCTAGGCTTTGTTTTAATTGCAACACACCAACCTTTTTTGTCTTTTCTTGATGACGGATATGGGACATACTATACTTGTCTTACATTATTTGCAATGATAAATGGATCAAAAGGTAAATATCTTTTTTCCATATGAATGTCCACAATTCCATATTTAGGATCCACAATTGTACCTCTATGTGAAGGATCAAGCCAATTACAATAAAATACCACCACTTTCTTTGGGGAGCCTGAAGTGTTGTACTCTAGCTCATATATGTGTTCAATGATCCCATAGAAATCATCGTGACCTCCTTCTGTGAGCCCTTTTACATAAACACCGCTATTTTTTGTTTGTTTTCCCTTACTCCATGCATGAGTGTGAAATTTTCACCCATTAACAAAGTAAGTGTGCCATTCATTAGCACATGTGAAAGGGCCATATGACAATTCCTTTAAGTGTACGTTTCTCACATTTAAGGGCTCACTTGTAACCTACGAAGGCAAGACATCAATTAAAATTTATTAGGTTATATAACACATAACTTGATCACAATGAAATATACGTACTTGATCCTTAAACCATTTAGGAAAATGTTGATGTATATCATTCGACGCATTCGATTGCAAGAATGAACTGTGACACATATCAATAAATCAGGAAGAATTTATTTAGAGGACCAATTTTGACCAAAATCAGCAATGTTTGATATACTTACTCGAGGTATGGTTTTACTTCATTGCAATTGATCAAAATATAAACATGCACAGAATTCCATTCTTTATGGTTGAACCAATGGATTAACTTTTTCCCTGAAGAACGACCGGGCTGGTTAAAGATGGATAACATTGATGGAGAGCCTTGACTTGTATGAGGTATTTCATTTCTAAGATTTCGTGGTGACAACATGAAATTCTTGAAATAGTGGGAACAAAAGTGAATTGTCTCTCGGTGTAAGTAAGATGCACAAATTGATCCTTTAACTCGAGCCTTATTTTTGATTGACTGTTTAGAATCACCCATAAACCTTTAAAATAAAGTAAATGGAGATGGATTTAGAAAAATAATTGAAGTCTTTTTAAGAATTAACAATGATATTTTGTCATACCTTTCGAATGGATACATCCATCTATATTGAACTGGTCCACCAAGTCTTGCTTCATTCGTAAGATGAATCGGGAGGTGTTCCATTGAATCAAAGAATGCAGGGAGGAATATTCTCTCCAACTTGCAAAGAATGATTGAAATGTTTTCTTCCATTCTAACCAAGTCATGATCCGTTAATGTTGTCAAGCACAAATCTTTGAAGAAATGGCTAAGTTCAACAAGTGGATTCAAAACATGCACTGGTAATGCACTAAATGCAATAGGAAGTAAACACTTCATGAATATATGGCAATCATGAATTTTCATCCCATGTATCCTCTCCTTGTCTACATCTACACGTCTTGCCAAATTTGAGGAATAATCATTAGGCATACGAAGTTCTTTTATCCAGTGATAAACTAACTTTGATTCCTCATTAGTTAAAGTGTAATTTGCTTTTGGTTTTAAAATCTTACCATTAGATTACAACTTCAACTCCAAATCAGGTCTCCAACAATACAATGATAGGTCTTTTCTTGCCTTATCATTGTCCTTTGTCTTACCTTTGACATCCATGACGGTGTTGAATATATTGTCAAAGAAATTTTTCTCTATATGCATAACATCAAGATTGTGTCTCAATAAATTATCTTTCCAATATGGAAGATCCCAAAAGATACTTCTTTTTGTCCAATTGTGTCACTCTCCATAACCTGGTAATTTGGACATGTGAGGCTCATCTATGATTGTTGGTACATTCTTAACTGTATGATAAACCTCTTCAGATATCAACATAGATGGTGGTCCACCCATTTCAACTTTGGCCTTTATGAAAGCTTTTTTATTCTTCCTGAATGTATGAGTGTTAGGCAAGAACCTGTGATGTGAGTCAAACCAACTATTCTTTTTTCCATGTTCTAACCTAAAGGCCTTTGTGTGCTCCATGCAATATGGGCAAGCCAATTTCCCTTGAGTCCCCCAACCTGACAACATGTCATATGTAGGGAAATCGTTAATTGTCCACATCAAACTTGCCCGCATCATAAAATTTTGCTTCCTTGAAACATCATATGTTTGAACACCACTCCACAACTTTTTAAGATCATCAATAAGTGGTTGTAAATAAACATCAATACGAGCCTTTGGATTATGTGGACCAGGAATGAG
>Ga0209700_107909_pt1 | contig 14358 bp, 13 predicted proteins | sample SiratroredBW_FD_187528 | JGI IMG/M metagenome (GOLD analysis project Ga0209700, IMG submission 187528) | Root nodule microbial communities of legume samples collected from California, USA - Siratro red BW (SPAdes) (version 2) | ecosystem: Host-associated > Plants > Roots > Nodule | place: USA... | reverse complement strand
AAAGCAAATTTCCAAAAGATTCAAAAAGGGTTCAATTCACCCCCCCCCCCTCTTGAACTTAGGCCAAACACTTATTTTAACACCAGCTAGAGTCTGTTCTCTTATTGTCTGTTCATAAGCTAGTTATTTAACGAAAGCTTTGGATAAGATGATAATGGGGGCCATAGCTCTGGTGACCTTTTATACCTGTAGGGATTAGGGAACTTACCTTGTGAGGATGCATGTAAAGATCTTAGAACCCTAGGTGTTATGCTGCCAATTTGTTTAGAGCACTAAGGGAGAAAAAACTATGAACTGCAATCACTCACCGGCATGACAAGACAGAATGTTTGCTATGGAGAATGTGGAAAAGTGTGGAAATGAACTGGGTTTAATGCATATCATTCATGTTTGTTTTCATGCATCATTATTTTTGTTCTAAACGAAATTTTTGAAAATTGTACACCAGATCATGGAAGTTAATCCTGGATTAGGGGTTGAAAAAGTATCAGAAGCTTCTGATTTGAAAAAGAAGTTGAAATGTGAACCGATATGGAATAATTTCTCTAATCTCCGGGAGCTTAGTAGGAAGTTGAAATCTATTCAGAGGGCAGCCTTTAGAAGAAAGTATGGGAATTTGCTAGGGTTGCTGGAGCTGGACATAGAGATAGACATTGTCACTGCACTTGCTCAGTACTATGATTCGTCCATGAGATGTTTCTTGTTCCAAGACTTCCAGTTAGTACCTACCATTGAAGAATATGAGCAAATCCTGGATCTGCCTTTGGGTGGGGGAATCCCTTATAGACACTGTGAGCAACATTCTTCTGTTCTGACTATATCATCCATCACCAAAATTCCTCAGGACATGCTGAAGAGTCGGATAATTTCTGTAAGAAACACTAGAGGATTTTCTCAAAGATTCTTGGAAGCACATCTTCTATAGCTGAGCATAAAAGAAGACTAGGAGACATTCATAGATGTATTGGCTCTCATACTCTATGGAACCTTATTGTTTCCTTACTCAAATGAATATGTGGAGTATGCTGCTATTGATATATTTGTGGCTGCGAGAACCAGATTTGAGAATCCCGTTACAGCAGCATTAGCTGATACTTACCTAGCACTGGACTTGTGCTATGAAAGGAAGGTGAGAAAGATGCTTTGCTCGGTGCATGTTCTGTATGTCTGGTTGATGGCTCGCATAAGTGATAATATTCTTGGAGTCAAATGTCCGATAGAGCTGGTGACCCACAAGAAGCTAGATAAAAGGTTAAGAAAAGATTGGGCTTTATTTGTTGCTGGTCTGAATCAGAAGAAGATCGTATGGCAACCATCATGGCAGCAAAGATCGAAGCTCATATATAGTTGTGAGGGCTTCCCTAATGTGCCTCTTATGGGAATAAGAGGGTGCATTAACTATAATCCAGTTTTAGCTCAGAGGCAATTTGGCTACCCGATCAGAGGAGCGCCTACACCTGTTGCCTTAGTTTCATTTGTCTGTTACTACCAGGATGGATTTGTGAATGACACTTTATGTCAGATCCGTAATGCTTGGAAGAATATACTATGTGCGAAAAGAGACACTAGATCATGGTCAGTTGACAGAGAAACCCCATATCAGCAGTGGCTACTAGACAGAGTAAGAGAAGTCAAGCTACCTTATAGATTAACGGATCAGGAGCTTTCAGAAGAACCTGTGCCTAAGGAGCCTACAGTTGACACAAAATCTGAAGAAATTCAGAAGCTAAAAGAAGAGGTTGAGCAGCTGAAGAAGAAGAATGATGTGTTGAATAATGACATGCAGAGCCTTCAACATGAATACTTGAATGTTAAGGTGGACAATGAAAATTTGATGAAGAGGCAGAAAGTTGATAAGGAATGTATTATGGAGATGACTCAGGAGTTAACTGCTGCTAAGGTTGAGCTGACTACGAGAGCTAGAGAATGGGAGATAACCATGCATGCTGAGCGCCAGGAAACCAGGCAGGACAGACAGAAGATTGTAGAAGAATTGTATGACTTACAGGACAGGTTCCACAACAAAGAGTTGCAAATGAAAGAAATCATGGCAGAATATGAAGAGAAGCTGAAGGAGGAGCAGTGGCAAAAGATAGAGGCTGAAGAGAGGTACCAGATGATGATGACTCAACTGGAGAACCATGTTGCGGATCAGGAATGAGACATTATTCATTGGAAGACGTGTTTCGCACAGTTAGCTACTTTAGCCAATGGAGCCATTGAAGATGTGCCTAAGATGCTGAGAGAGGCAGATTCATCTCTGATGTTCTTTAACTTCCCGGATTCTGTTCAGATTTTATTAATCATTGTAAATATTTGGTCCAGCAGATGAAAGTTATAATTGCTCGCTCTAGGGATTGATTTTGTTTCGTATTGGTTCGATACATTCTTTTATGATATCAGACAGCTTTTTTCTTTATATCAATACAAATACAGGTTTAATTTCCATGGATGTGTGTGCAATTTTCACAATTATTGTTTAAACAACGTGCATACATTTTTAACTTTCTCATAACATTCATTTTGCATTATTTAATTTTCTCATAATAAAAAAAAACAGAAACATATAAAGACGGCAAGTATTCCGTGTCATCGCTACAGAACTCGTGCCAACAGCAAAAGAATGGACAACGAAGTGCAAGAGAGCATGAAAACTGACATAGACCAGCTGAAAACTTAGATGGGCCAGATGTTTGAAATGATAGTGGCCTTGAAAGATGCGGTTACTGTCCGCAATGAAGAAGCTCAGTCTTCACATCCCCCTCTACTTCAACACAGTAACCTTAATGGGGGAAATAGAAACACTCGTGAATCTCATCCATATGGTATGCCCTTGAATTACGAGCCTGTGTATGAAGAGTATGAAGAGCAAGGAGATATGCCAATGGGTAGTGCTGCTAATCCCAAAGGTCAACCTGAAATTACTCAAATGCCATCTGCTAGTCGTATGGAAAAAGTAATAATGGATAAGGTCCCATCTAATACTCAACCACGGGTTTTGCCAATTCATGTAGGAGAAACATCTGTGATGAAGAATAATATAAATGAAGGAGTTCAAAGCATGATGTTTAACGCTGATATGACGAAAAACAAGCTGGAAATACTGGAAGAAAGACTCCGGATGATTGAAGGAGCTAGTGCTTGTGAGTTCGGAGATGCTGCTGGGTTATGTTTGGTACCAGATGTGGTGATACCCCCAAAATTTAAGGTGCCAGAATTTCAAAAGTATAAGGGGGCTACTTGCCTAGAAAGCCATCTAGTCATGTATTGTAGGAAAATGGCTGCTTATGCTCATGATGAGAAGTTATTGATGCATTTCTTTCAGGAGAGTCTTACAGGGACGACTTTAAACTGGTACATGCATTTGGAATCAGTTAAAATCCAGACATGGAAAGATTTGGTCAATGCTTTTATAAAGCAGTACAAATACAATATGGACATGGCTCCCAATAGAATGCAGCTGCAAAGCCTGTTCAAGAAAAACAATGAGACCTTCAAAGAGTATGCCCAAAGATGGAGAGAATTGGCTGCTCAGGTTGAACCACCTCTTCAGGAAAATGAAATGACCACCATGTTCATCGAAACATTGCAATCCCCATATTACGAACATGTGTTGGGAAATGTATCTTCTAACTTTTCCGATATAGTTATTATCGGTGAAAGGGTTGAATTCGGGCTTAAAAGTGGAAGAATAGCACAAAACCCATCCGCGGTTAATAATGCTAGAAAGCCCGGATTCAATAATAATAGGAAGAAAGAAGGAGAGGTGCAGGCAGCTTCAGCCGTGCCACGTTGGGGGGAATATCAAAACCAGTATCGACCGAATTACAGACCATCACAAACTTATGTTGCGAGTGCTGTGCCAAATTATCAGTATAATGCCCCTCGGCCACAGACTGGATATAGACCGCCAATGGCAGCCCATAATGCTTATCAACCCAATCCAGGGGTTCAGAATCATAATCAGGCACCAAATCATAACTTTGGCCAAAGGAACAATACAGGAGAGAGGGCGATGAAGTTCACTTCTTTGCCAATGACTTATGCAGAGTTATTACCTGATTTGGTTAAGAATGCACTGGTGGCTATATGCCCAGCAAAGACACTACAACCACCATACCCTAGATATTACGATGCAAATGCCAAATGTGAATACCATAGCGGAGAAGTGGGTCATTCCACCGAAAATTGTCGTGCTCTCAAGTTCAAAGTACAGTCTTTGATTGATTCTGGGTGGCTCACTTTCCAGGAGCAGAAGCCAAGTATGGACAAAAACCCTTTGTCTGGTCACTCAAATGCCACGGTTAATGCTGTAATGGGTGAAGAAGAACCAAGTCTGGTTAGATATGTAAATGAAATGAAGAAACCTATGAATGAGGTTTTCAGAGCAATTTGCCAGGCTGGGTTATTTCAATGTGAACAAAAGGTAGAAGATGGGTGTGGTTTCCATAATAGCGTCAATCATTCTATTGATGAGTGTATTGAATTCAAAAAGTATGTGCAAGACTTGATGGATAGACATATCCTACAAATTACTCATCAAAAGAAGGAAGAGGAAGTATTTGCTGGTGAAGAATGAGGTTCACAAAGACCGAAACTGTTGGTGATTCAATTTACTAGGCCTACCAATTCCATGCCCGTAGGCAGGCAACCCTTAGTGATTCAGACACCCGTTGCTTTCCCATACAAGAATGACAAGGCTGTTCCTTGGAGGTATGGTGTCAGTATCATCCAAGGGGAACAGAAAGATGAATATGTTGAATCTAGCAAAGCTACTATTAACAATATATCTGGAATTGGAGGCATGACTAGGAGTGGTCGGTTGTTTACTCCGCCTATGCTGAGAGGTGAGAAAAGCATTGAAAAAATTAGAGAAGAAATGGCTGCAGAAAAGGCAAAGGCGTTGTTAAAAGGGAAAGTTGTGCAAGAAAACCCAGAAGCCGAGTTGAAAGAAAGAAAGGAGGTTACCGATGAAGATGCATATGAGTTCTTAAAGTTCATCCAACAAAGTGAGTATAAGGTGGTTGATCAATTAAACCGGATGCCTGCAAAGGTATCGTTGTTGGAACTGTTGATGTATTCTGATTCTCATTGGAAATTGCTAATGAAGATTTTGAGCGGGGCCCATGTTGATAAGGAAATTTCCTTGGATAAATTCGAAGGAATTGTTAGTCACATTACTGCTAACAATTACTTGACTTTTACTGAGGAGGAATTACCTTCAGAAGGTAGATGGCATAATAAAGCTCTTCACATTTCGGTTAAATGCATGAATCATTTCATTTCGCGAGTATTGATTGATAATGGTTCATCATTGAATGTGATGCCAAAAGCCACCCTAAACCAGTTGTCAACTGAGGGGATTCATTTGCGCCCCAGCACTATGGTGGTCAGAGCTTTTGATGGGAGTAAGAGAGAAGTTGTGGGAGAAGTAGAGTTACCAGTCCAAGTTGGACCATGCACTTTCCAGGTCGTATTCCAAGTTATGGACATATCACCAGCCTACAGTTGCTTGCTGGGTAGGCATTGGATACAAACAGCTGGAGTAGTACCTTCAACTTTACACCAGAAATTGAAGTTCATAATTAATGATAAATTGATCATAGTTTCTGGAGAGGAGGATTTGCTGGTATGTGGACCTACTTCTACTCCCTATATTGAAGCCGCGGAGGAAGCTCTGGAAACCTCTTTTCAAGCTCTGAAAATTATCAGCACAGCCTATATCGAACCTTTTAGGGTGGATCCACACTTATCTAGCGCATCACTGATGGTGGCTAGAACCATGATGGAGAAAGGGTGTGAATGTGGCAATGGATTGGGCAAAAATAATGATGGGTCTGTAAAGCCATTGGAGCTGATTGAGAATAGAGGAAGGTATGTTTGGGGTATAGGCCTACCCAAGCAGATCGGAAGAGAAGAGTTGAAGAAATGAAAGAAAGAAGACTAGCCAAGACAGAGGGAAGAGAGCCAAAGATGAATGAAATCCCTCTATGCAGCTTATATCAGAGCTTTTATAGTGCTGGATGGATCAATCTTGATCAGGTGGCGGCAATTAAACAGGAGCTCGAGGATGGAGGATCAAATTTTGTATGTCCTTGCCGTCCGGATGAGCAGATTGGCACCTGGAAGTCTGTAGAAATACCCATGGTGTATACACAAGAAAATATGTAATATAAAAAGAAACTTTTGTTTAGTTTTAAACATTTTCTTTTACATTGTAATACTTTTTCTTGGCTTTAACGCTATGTTGGCAATAAAATGTTGAGTTTTCATTCAAATTTTTGTCTGGTCTATTTATTATTTTTAAAATTAAATAATGCAGATACGATGATGTCTGTTTTGAAAATAATCATTCCAATATTTCATTTCCAAATTTTACGGACCCTGATGATAATATGGAAAATGATGAATATGATGAAAACTGTGAACCCTCTCCGGAGTTGTTGAGAGTAGTTGAACAAGAGGCAAGAGAAATTAAACCGCACCAAGAAGAAGTTGAAATGGTTAATTTGGAAGATGAAGGGGAAGAAAAAAATGTTAAAATTGGAGCTGGTCTAACAAAAGAAATGAAACCGCAGCTATATACCCTTTTGAAAGAGTTTAAAGATATATTTGTTTGGTCATACAAAGATATCCCTGGTTTAGATTCTGAAATTGTACAGCACAGGCTACCACTTAAACCTGAATGTCATCCAATCAAACAGAGGTTGAGAAGAATGAAGCCAGAGGTATCTCTGAAAATAAAAGAAGAGGTTGAAAAGCAATTTAACGCCGGATTCTTAGTTGTAGCGCAATACCCTCAATGGGTAGCTAATGTTGTCCCTGTTCCGAAGAAAGATGAGAAAGTTCGGAAGTGTGTAGATTATAGAGACCTAAACAGGGCTAGCCCTAAGGATGATTTTCCGCTACCACATATTGACGCATTAGTGGACAACACTGCTACATCAACATTATATTCATTCATGGATGGTTTCTCAGGATAAAACCAGATCAAGATGGCGCGGGAAGATATTGAGAAAACTACTTTCATCACTTTGTGGGGCACATTCTGTTACAAAGTAATGTCATTTGGATTGAAGAATGTTGGGGCAACCTATCAGAGGGCAATGGTGACTCTCTTTCACGATATGATGCATAAAGAAATTGAAGTTTATGTTGACGATATGATAGCTAAATCGGCATCGGAAGAAGAACACCTTGTTAATCTGAAAAAGTTGTTTGAGAGGTTGAGAAAACATAAACTCTGGTTGAATCCGTCTAAATACACTTTTGGGGTGCGATCCGGAAAGCTTCTAGGTTTTATTGTGAGTCAGAGAGGAATAGAAGTTGATCCGGATAAAGTACGTGCTATTCTTGAAATGCCGCATCCGGTCACGGAAAAAGAAGTTCGAGGTTTTCTGGGAAGATTGAATTACATTGCCAGATTTATTTTCTAGTTAACTGCTACTTGTGAGCCAATTTTCAAACTATTACGAAAGAATCAAGCGGTAAAATGGAATGAAGACTGTCAGATAGCATTTGACAAGATTAAACAATATTTAAGAGAACCTCCAATACTGCGTCTGCCAGTTCTTGGAAGGCCTCTTATTCTCTATCTGATAGTATTAGACGGATCAATGGGTTGTGTTTTGGGACAACAAGATGAAACGGGAAAGAAAGAACACGCCATATATTATTTGAGCAAGAAATTTACTGATTGTGAACAAAGATATTCTGCGTTAGAAAAAACCTGTTGTGCACTAGCTTGGACAACAAATCGTTTGAGACAGTATATGCTTAGTCATACAACATGGTTAATATCTAAGATAGATCCAATCAAATATATTTTCGAAAAGCCTGCTTTGACTGGAAGAATAGCTCGTTGGCAGATGTTACTATCAGAATTTGATATTTTGTATGTCACGCAAAAAGCTATTAAAGGCAGTGCTTTGGCCGAATTTCTAGCTCATCAACCTGTAAATGATTATCAACCCATGCAACCTGAGTTCCCAGATGAAGATATTATGGCCCTGTTTGCCACAGAAGAAGACGAGGATGATGAAAGAAAGTGAATTTTATTCTTTGACGGAGCTTCCAATGCATTAGGACATGGTATAGGTAGGGGCAGTGCTGATCTCCCCAGAAAAACAATATATACCAATGACTGCAAGGTTATACTTTGAATGCACAAATAACATAGCAGAATATGAAGCATGTGTTATGGGAATCCGAGCAGCCATTGAAATGAAAATAGAGCGTTTAAATGTATATGGTGATTCAGCACTGGTGATTCATCAAGTAAAAGGAGAATGGGAAACTCGAGATCATAAATTGATTCCTTATAAAGCATATATCAAGGGATTGATTGAGCACTTTGAACAAATAGAGTTTCATCATATTTCAAGAGATGATAATTAGTTAGCTGACGCTCTAGCTACTTTGTCATCCATGTTTGAGGTTAGTCAAGATGAAGATCTACTATTGATTAAAATGCAAAGTTATGAGAGTCCGGTATACTGCAATTTTATCAAAGAAGAAGTAGATGGCAAGCCATGGTATTTTGACATAAAGCGATACCTCCAGAATCGAGAATACCCAGATTCAGCCTCAGAGCATGATAAAAGAATGTTAAGAAGGTTAGCCTCCGGTTTCATTCTAGATGGTGACGTATTATATAAACGGAATCATGACATGATGCTTCTCCGTTGTGTGGATGCTAAAGAGGCCGAGCTAATACTGCAAGAAATACATGAAGGAACTTTTGGAACCCATATGAATGCTCATTCTATGGCTAGGAAAATTCTCAGAGCTGGATACTTTTGGATGACAATGGAAAATGATTGTTGTAAACATGTGAGAAAGTGTCAGAAATGTCAACTATATGCTGATAACATTAAGGTGTCACCTACTGCATTGAATGTTCTATCTGCGCCATGGCCTTTCTCCATGTGGGGTATAGATGTTATCGGAGCGATTGAACCAAAGGCATCAAATGGGCATTGTTTTATACCAGTGGCCATTGACTATTTCACAAAATGGGTTGAGGCTGCTTCATACTCAAATGTGACCAGGAAGGTAGTGACAAAATTCATAAAGAAAGAGTTGATTTGCAGATATGGAATTCCTAAAAGAATCATCACTGATTATGCTACCAACTTGAACAACCAAATGATGAATGAGCTTTGTGAAGAGTTTAAGATCAAGCATCACAATTCTTCCCCTTATCGTCCCAAGATGAATGGAGCGGTTGAAGCGGCTAACAAAAATATAAAGAAAATAATCCAGAAAATGGTAGTAACTTATAAAGATTGGCATGAGATGTTGCCATTTGCTCTTCATGGTTATCGGACATCAGTGAGAACATCAACAGGAGTAACTCCTTTCTCATTGGTTTACGGAATGGAAGCAGTACTACCATTTGAAGTTGAAATTCCTTCTCTCCGAGTATTGATGGAGACTAAGTTGGAAGAAGCTGAATGGGTGAAAGCAAGGTATGACCAACTTAATCTTATTGAAGAGAAGAAGTTAGCCGCCGTGTGTCATGGACAGTTATACCAAAGAAGAATGAAAAAGGCATTTGATAAGAAAGTTCGCCCGCGAGAATTTCATGAAGGAGACCTGGTAGTTAAAAAGATCATATCTATTCAAAAAGATAATCGTGGTAAATGGATGCCTAATTATGAAGGTCCATATGTGGTAAAGAAAGCTTTCTTAGGAGGTGCATTAATTCTCACAAATATGGATGGGGATGAGTTACCGTTGCCGGTTAACTCTGACACAGTTAAAAAATATTATGCCTAATCTGATTCCATGATTCAGGGAATGTAACGTTTTTTTTTTTTTTTTTTGCGAACATGAATTTCTTGTACAAAAAAATGAATTGTATCTGTATATTCTTTTGATGAAATAAAAATTTGCTTTGAATTCTCACTCATATATTCTTGTTAAAGTTAAGAAAAAGTATACACCACGGGTTGACTACACGACTTCTCGAATTCTAAAGGATGTCACGGAATAAATAAAAAAATAAAAAAATTGCTCAATAAATCATATTTATGAAATCATTGAATTTATTGAAAAATTAAAAAAAAGAAAAAGTTTTGATATGATCTTGAAGCCTGACAAGAAAAGAGGGATTAATTGATCATTATCAGACAGAATATATTTGCATGCATATGTCTTAAAAACCTCTTTGAGCTTTCCTGCAACCATTCAAAAAAGGGTTTGCTTTAATAATTCCCCAGTGTTTCTTATCAAAGTTATAAATAAACATCAAACTGGGGCAATCTGTTAGAATTTTCATCAAAACAAATTCATTATCAATTTTCTCTTTTCAAAGGCATTCAAAAACAAAAAGGTATAATAAAGAGTTTGCTAAATTGAAAACCCGCAAAAGGGCAATTTAGGCAAAAAAAATGTGGATAATAAAAGAAAAAGAAGAGAAAAATTGGAAAAGACAAGTGTTAGCTGTTATCGAAATATGTTACGAGAGTTAATCTCTTTGAAAATCAAGCAATCAAAGATTCAAAATGATATTTGGCCATGTTTTTTCATCCCGAAGCATCAATAATTTATCCATTAAACCCTCTTTGAGCCTAAAATAAAAATTCTTCAGAAATACCCAAAACAAGAATCATCGATCACTTGAGACTCAGTTCGTGGTATATCTCAAAATCTTCCCAAACCAATAGAAGAGAAAAAGAAAAGAAGTCAAAAAGCATAGTGATTTCATCAATCGATGATCTACAAATGATAAAGTTTTTCAACAAAGAAAGACGATGACAATGATAAAGAGGATCTCAAAAGCCTGAACTGTTGTTTCACAATATTAAGTTGATGATTGTTGTTACAAAATAATAAAACCCATAAAAATTTTTGAGCCTTTATACCTATTCTTGCAAAACCCAATAGCTCTTAGTCACATTACAAGCCATAGAAAGTCCATATTGATTGAAAAATGATTATTGATGATTTTCATACAGAATAACCTTGCAATAGGATGAGATGATTGCTAATATGCGTCAAAAAAATGATTAAAAAAAAGGAGAAAAGAAAATTTTGAATGCCTTTAATAGAGAGTATGACATCAAATAGCTAATTGAGCAACAACAAAATTTTGCTAAATAATAACATTGGGGCAATCCTTTGAATTTTTCTAGCCAATTTTTCTTTCATTTCAGCTTGTTGCCATTCACATTTCAAACATTGAGGTAATATTACTCGATCAAATGCTATTTGAAGAGCAACATTCTTCATATAAGTTGCACTGCTTTAGTGTTTTATCAAAATTCATTTTTCCTTACCTAACTTAACAAAAAAATAAACTACCCTTTTGAACCTAACATCCCATATTTCAAAATAAAAAAATTGGGGCAACTTTGTATAAAAAGAAATGTTCATAAAGTTGCACTCATTTCTTCAAAATTATAGCCCACATGTCGAAACTTGGGCCCTACTATAAACAGTTTGAGGTATTGTCATTTGGATTTTCCTTAATGAAACCTCATCATCCATTTTTTGTTTAACCACCAATTTAAGTGCATATGTAGCAAAATATGTTAAATAGTGGAATCAATAATTTCCTAATTGCACCTGTCAGGCATTAAGATTTGTTAAATGTTAAAAAAAAAATTCAAATAGATATCATCAGATTTCAATAAATTCAATGACAACTGAGGAAATATTTGATTTACAGCAGGACAGAATGATGAAGAGAAAAGAAAAAGTAAGTATGATTAATGTTGTACTTCAAAATATTATGCATTTTCTAAAATTGCATTCAAACATTCATGCATAAAAAAAAATAAAAAAATTCATCAAATCAATTTTTCATGCATTCATACATGAATTAAAAATCAATTTGCATGCATTCATACATGAATTAAAACATCTAAAATTTTCATGCATTCTTACATGAATCAAAACACCTGAGATGCTCATGCATTCATACATGTATTCTCATAAAATGATTGATCAACATTCTTTGAAATCAATTTTTCCATAGACAAATGACCCTCTCGGTACAAGGTCTTAAGCAATGATGATCAGCGATCCTCTCGGTACAAGATCTTGTTCTCATGATTTTAGGTATGACCTATTGGCACGAAGTTAACCTTAGGTCTGCAATGATGATCTGTGATCCTCTCGATACAAGATCCGGTCTCACATTTAGTTTTTCAGCAATGATGATCCGTGATCCTCTCGATACAAGATCCAGTTTCACATTTAGTTTTCTGCATGATGATTCGTGATCCTCTCGATACAAGATCCGGTCTCACATTTAGTTTTTTAGCAATGATGATCCATGATCCTCTCGATACAAGATCCGGTTTTGCATTTAGTTTTCTGCATGATGATCCATGATCCTCTCGATACAAGATCTGGCCTCACCTCGTTTTTTTGCTGTGATGATTCGTAACCCTCTCGTCCTGAAAAGGTCAAGGTTACAACATCATTTTTTGTTTCCTTTAAGTTTTAAGTATTAGAGAATTTTTTTTATCACGGACAAAATCAATTATTTTTATCTTTACTTGTCTTTTACTTTATAAATGTGGAAATCTCAATTTTCAAAGTTATTAAGTAAAGTCAAGTAAAGAGGGGCAGCTGTCAATACCCGATTTTGTCCGGATAAAAATATATCATTTTTTATTATTAAAAATAATCTATTTAATTTTGTGAGTGCTTTAATTAAAATAAAATAAATAAATCAATTTGTTTTAGATTGGAATTTATTGTTAGAAAAAAATTAAAGAGTATTTAAAATAATCAATGATTAAGTGTTTTTTAAAAAAAAATATTATTATTAAAGAATTAAAAATAAATAAAAAATGCTTGCCACGTGGCAAGCTAGGAGTGGAGAATTTTTGCCTGCCACGTGGCAAGCCAGGAATGGAGAGTTTTTATGAGTATATTTGGCACATGGGAGAAAAAGAAGAGAAAAAGGGAATTGGAATTGACACGTGGAGGATGAAAAATAACAAAATCGGAATTGGCACGTGGAGGAGCAATAACAGATTCGGAATTGGCACATGGAGGAAAAGAAAGAGAACGGGTATTAACATGTGAAGGAAAAGAAAAGAAGAGAGAAACACGGGAGTAGAGTGGAGAAGAAAAGAGAAGGAGGTGATCTTGCTGGGCAGAGAGAGTTTGAAGAGGTAAAGCTGGGAGAGGTATATATTTCTGCTTCTTAAGGTTGGGTTCCTTTGGTGTGTTTTTATGTTTGGGATTTCTGAAGAGATACATGCTCTTAGTTGTCTGAATTTCTCGTGCGTTTCAAATGATTATATGCTTCTGTTCCTTTGATCTTTCATTGCTTCTGTTTCAATAATTTATTACGTGTTATAGCATTGTATTTTCACATCTCCATGGCGCTACACAGATTGTTGAAGAGGAAAAGATGCGTCGATGAAGTAAACGATGATTTCCCTCTCTCTTCTCCCGCCACCAAGATGCGCCGTCTCGATGCCGAGTTGCCGCCAATTGTGGAAGAAGATGAACCGTTACCCTCGCCGTCACCGTTTCGGTCTCCTAACGATGAGAGAGCTCTCGTGCTTTTCAAACCTCTCGCTCATCTTCACTCTCTCCCGCTCAACAGCCTTTACATTCTCGCTTTACCCAACCTCTGCACCTCTAAATATACGCACCTTCATGCAAGATTCGAACCCATGCCCTGAAACTAGCGCCTTAGACCAACTAGGCCACCTTGACTTTGTTGTTACATTCTTCCAGAATAGATTCAAATGCCTATCAGTACTTGTTCTTCGCAAGCCACTAAACTGCTCCCTGCAACCCCACATATTCTGACCTGCACCTCCAGGCTCTTTGGAAATTCCTGAAATGCCATAGTCATTAGCTGGTTTGGGCCTGCTACCTGCACCTTCATTAATCAGAATGCGCACCTACAAGTATTTGAAAGTCCTAAAATACCCCTGAAGCTATTTGGGTTGAATTTGCTTCTTGCACCTTCATATTTCTGGATCTACACCATATCTCTCTCTAATTCCTAAAACACCCTTAATTTAATTGATTTTTTTTATCTTTTAACATTGGATTATTTAAAAAAAAAAGTATATTCTTCATAAAATTTTTTTTTGTTTGTTTTAATAAATCCTAAATGATCTTTCGCATGATGTGGGATTCTTTTTTTTATAAAAAAATAATAATAATGATAATAATAAATATCAATTCATGATTTAAGTTCTAAATGATCACACGCGTCATGCGGAATTTAGTTTAAGGAGTTTCAATTTTCATTTGGGATTATCAAAAGACCGAATGCGTCTATGATATGCCGAAATGAAATTAAACTTTCAAACTAATAAATATATAATAATTAAAAAAAATAAAATGTCAAAATTTCTCAAAATAACTCAAATTTGG
>Ga0209700_107908_pt1 | contig 14358 bp, 16 predicted proteins | sample SiratroredBW_FD_187528 | JGI IMG/M metagenome (GOLD analysis project Ga0209700, IMG submission 187528) | Root nodule microbial communities of legume samples collected from California, USA - Siratro red BW (SPAdes) (version 2) | ecosystem: Host-associated > Plants > Roots > Nodule | place: USA... | reverse complement strand
ATAAAAAAATATATATATATATATATATATATATATATATATATATATATATATATATATATATATATATATGAAAACGTATTTGGCTGAGTTCAAGAGGGGGGTGAATTGAACTTTGAAAGATTTTTATTCTTTTTAAATCTCTGAAAACAGTTTTCGCAAACAGAAAAGTTTTAATGAATCTCAATTATAAAGAATATATGGTACAGCAGAAAATAAATTGGCTTCAAGTACGAATGAATAGATTTATTTAAGATGCAAAGTAAGAAACAAATGAATGATTTTCACAATTGAACACAATCAATATTTTTTAAACCAATAAGAACAGTATATATGCACAAACAATATGAAATTGAAAGCAGTACACACAGTCAATGAGAACTTACTAATGCTGATAAGAATTACTCAATCAGACTAGCAAATGCATATACTAAAATGAATCAATATAAAGTGCCAACTATAAAGAATGTCACATAAGAATTTAAGACTTGATTGTGCAGAAAATTGATGTTAAATCAGATTTGATTAAAGTCAATCTCAATTTGAAAACTTTTTGTAAAACAAATAAGTTGTATAACAGATTATTTAATTTGCAGCAGATTAATCAAACCAAAGTCAATTATCAATTAATTTCAATATCAACACATGAACAAAATACTATTCTTGCAATAAGAGTGTCAAGAATCACACTGTAGTAATGAAATCTCAAGTATGCAGAAACACAGATACCTAACAGTACAGAACAACTTCCAGATCAGATTTGTTCAAAATTAGAACAGATATGCAATATTGCAGATTATTAAATTTTTTAGCAATTCAATCAATTTTCAATTAATGCAGTATGCAGTGCAAGAACAAATCAAGATTGTGAGAGAAGGGTGAAGAAGAAAAGACACAGTCAATTTTATACTGGTTCACCCTTCCTCAAGGGCTACGTCCAGTCTTCTCTGCACCACTTGCGAAGAAAGTTCCACTAACTCAATTAATTGTTCACATACAATTAATCAACTAATTCCTACTCCCTGTAGAAATCAAGAAACCTGCTAAATTGATCAACTGCTCTCCGTAGCTCCCAATCAATTTCAGCAAAAACACCAGGCTAACTACTATAGCCTAAACCAATACAATTGTTCAATGATTTTCACATAATTACAATGAACACAACACAAATCTTGATTCAAACAGGATCAAGAAGGGTTGAGAAAACTCCCTAATTGGCGTAGAAAGAAAGGCATGTACACAGTCTTAAAGAAACCCAATAGCACTCCTTAGTCAAGATTGATTCTTCAAGTAAAAACCCTATTTGAAAAATGATTATGAAAAAGAAATTCTCTCACAGTAATTATCACAAAAATGAAGTTCAAAAGATTGTATTTCGTAAAAATGTATCTGTTTCCTTCTTTGTATTTATTTACACTTGAAAGCCCACTATATTTATAAAAGAAGAACTCAAACGAAATTTAGAAAACAGTTAATTCAGTTATTCTTAAACACGAATAAATTGATTCGGCTTAAACCTGAAATCAGCTTATAATAGTTCAGTACTTTATTTTTCAAAACTGTTTTTAACCAAAGTTAAACCTTTTATGGTTTGATTTAAATCATTTAGACCGTGTGCTAATGAATTTCTCCTTAGATGTGCATAGGTTCTCTTTCACAACCAATCACACTCACTCACACTAAGACAAAACCTAGAACACACTTCCATTTGCTTGCTTTGGCTTGCTAGGCTTCATCAAATCCTTTAGTATTGTGAGAATACTAACAATCTCCCCCTATTTGATGAAGACATTCTAGTGTGTGAGTGGTTTAAGATCTGCAACTACATAAAAGAACTAGTGAAAGCAATAGTCTGTCATAGAACTTGTAACATATAAAACTGAATACTTTTATTCATATTTATTGTCAAAGCATAATCATACATGAATTCTCCATTACAGCACTGAACAACAATACACATTACAACATTTGAAATGGATGAGATAGAACTTAACTAAGACAGAAACTAATTCAGCAGCAGTAGCAGGAATAAATCCTGATCAAAATGGTAAACCTACACCTAGGTAAACCTATTTAAAATATCATAAACCATTAACATGAACCCTAACATCAAACAAGCAAAAGCATCACAGAAATAGAACAACCAGAACAACACAGGACACACATAGAACATTAGCAGGCCACACACACACACACTACATTTCTCCCCCTATGAATTCATCAAATGGGAGAAAATGCCTACGAAATACATGATTTACTCAATTGGCTCGTTCCAAGCAGCCATTGTGGCCAATTTATCCAACACAGCTTCGACCTGTTGCTCTAAATTCTCAAACCGAGTTATATTGATCTCTTGGTTGCTCTTCTGCTCAGTAGAAATTGGGTCCAACTTTTCCAAAATATCTTGTGCAAACTTTGTAAACTTTGAGTTCTTGTCAGTTTCCTCCGTATTATCATCTTCAATATCCATTGGCGTGTTGCCAGTAGCTCCATCAGTAGCTCCTCCTTCAGCATTGTCTTCACCAGCATCAGCCCTAGGTGCTCCACTGTCAGCATTGTCTGGAGCATCAGCAGTAGCATCAGTATACTCTTCTAACTCCTCATCTTCCTTTGTTGGAAATCTCCATTGATCATTCACTTTTATCAGCCCCATTTTGTTGAAGTTGGTGGTATTCATCTCAAACGCCTGCTTTATTGGTTCAATCAACTTTCCTTCATCAGGCACTTTGAACTACTGAATGAACTTTGATATGAGTACCACATACGGGATTCAGTAATCCATTAGCCTCTTAGCCTTCTCCAACTGCATTCCAATCACAGATGGCCAATTCACTTTTATCTGATTCATGATACAGTTCATCAGGATTAGATCTTCCTCATGCAACACAGCATGATTATGTCCCCGTGGAGTAAGAATCCACATGATAATGAATGCCAAAATCCTTGGATACACAGCGAGACCGCCAACTTGGAATCCTTTTCCAGCAGCGTGTGGGTTTCTCAAACAGCTTCTGTAGAAGGTGACTTTGTTGTATTCTTCAAGACCTTCAATAGTTCCCTTTCCTAGCTTCAGTTATTGTCTCCCAGACTTTAGGAGTGATATCCATTATTACTCCTTTGACCCTTGACTCAAACCTGTCTCGCTTCACCTTAAGGTTGGTGAAGAAGACCTTCGTTAGGTCTGGATATATGTTGCCTGTTAGCCGGAGAGATTTCTCAAGCCCTTGAAACTCTAGCGACTCAGCAACATCCAGCAGCTCCTCCGATTTCAGCCAGTCCAGGCTCACATGCTTGGGAGTGTTGATCACTTTTCGGCTGACTATGGTCAGGTAGGAGTTGATACTAGCCTTCGTTCCTTTGCCACGAACGTTTGCAAACCATCCTTCAAGATGGCCCCGAGTGTCAATGTGCCTTCCAGCACTGGCAGCTTCTTTGGTTTGCTTCCTCGGATTGCTTGGGGAGGCCATGGAAGAACTTTTGCAGAGAAATGGGTTTGGAGCTTTGTGTTTTGAAGTATGCAAATGCAGAATGCTTATGCAAAATGCCTATATGCAATGTAACATTTATAAGCAAACACAAGTATTATCACACGGCACACTCAAACAACACAAGCAGAAAACTTTTGAACTTCCTACCCATTGCAATTTTGGATTAAAAAACACGTACCTTATCAGTCACTGAGACAAGATGGCTTAATAATGAAAAAATTACAGAATACTAATCGATTCAGCTGTTGTGCAGAGACTACCTTTTTCGCTTCCCAATTAAATGATGACAAGTGGCTTTTTGAGTGGCTCAATAAAGGAAAAAAATGAAAAAATAAATAATAACAAAGAATATATATTTAATAATTTAAGTTTTCTTGAAAAAAATAATAAATAATTTTTTTTTGAATTTTTCCATTAAAGAAAAAAAAACTTAAAAAAAAGAAAAGGTGGTGATTTAAAAAAATAATTAATAATAAAAAACGAAAATAACAAAAAAATAAAAATATAAATTGAAACAACAGAACCTGAAAATAAGAAAAAAAATAATAAAAAATAACAAGAAATTGAAACTGTATTAAAACTACTTCTTTTAATTCATCTTTAAAATAATAATAAAAAAAAAGAATCAGTCAATCTTAAAACTGTTCTGAACCACCTATGTTCTCATTTCACAATAACAAAAAATTATAAAAAATAAAATATGACCCTTTTCAAACTATTTCATCTCACGTTCATTTACACTTCATCTTGAATAATAAAAAATAGGAAAAAAGAAGCAGTAAATCTTTCAAAACTGCTCTAAACTACTTTCAAAATAAAAATAAATTAAATAATAAAAAAGAAGATTCACTTAAGTGGTAACTGCTCTTACGTTGAGAAGGAACTATTGATCACTTTGAGAGAGATGAAGAAAAAGAGAAAAAAAGAGAGAAAAAGTAGAGAAGATTGATTCTCCTATCTTACTATCCACACTCAGTTTAAAACTGAGAAGCAAGAAACTTTTGGAAATGAGGCTATCATTTTTGAAGAACGCTCACAGGTATGATTTATAAGGTTTAGATTTTCATATGGATCTTGAAGTTTGAAATTTTTTAAATCCTGTGTTCTTATCTTCCTGTGATGTCTTTTTATTTTTTCATCATTTCATTTTCATATAAAGATAAAAAATAAAAAAAGGAGGTCCTTTTGCTCTTTATGGCATTTTGTTTTTTTTTTCTTATTTCTTAAATAATAAAAACATTCATCATCTTCCATCTTTCATACATTCTTCTATGTATTTTGTCCATGTATTTTTGTGCTCCAAAACCACTCCAAAACAGTCCCAAAACAACCTCCGTCGTCACCCGTTGTTCCTTGCGCGCCACCGCCGCTCATCTTCGACGTCAACGCTGCTGCTTTGGGTTGGTAGACTTAACATGGGTTTGGAGCAAGGTGGTGGTGGCTTAGGGTTGCAGGTGATGATGGCCTAGGGTTGTGGAGTTCAGGCCTTCCTATTCGCACCCCTATTAATTAAGATCTACACTTCAATTCTTCTTAATCCCCAACATGTCCTCAATCCTGGTTGGATTTCTGATTAGCGGATCTACTTCTTGCACCCCCATTAATAAAGATCTACACTCCAACTCTTCTTAATCCCCAAAAGGCCCTCAACCCTGGTTCGATTTCTGATTAGCGGATCTACTTCATGCACCCCCATTAATTCAGATCTACACTCTAATTCTTCTTAATCTCCAAAATGCCCCCAACCCTGGTAGGATTTCTGATTAGCAGATCGACTTCAAGCACCCCCATTAATTAAGATCTACACTCCAATTCTTCTTAATCACCAAAATGCCCTCAATCCTGGTTGGATTTCTGATTAGCAGATCTACTTCATGCACCCCCATTAATTAAGATCTACACTCCAATTCTTCTTAATCTCCAAAATGCCCTCAACTCTGGTTGGATTTCTGATTAGCGGATCTACTTCCTGCACCCCATTAATTAAGATCTACACTTCAATTCTTCTTAATCCCCAAAATGTCCTCAACCCTGGTTGGATTTTGATTAGCGGATCTACTTCTTGCACCCCCATGAATTAAGATCTACACTCCAATTCTTCTTAATCCCCAACATGCCTGGTTGGATTTCTGATTAGTGGATCTACTTTATGCACCCCTATTAATTAAGAATTATACTCCAATTCTTCTTAATCTCCAAAATGCCCTCAACCCTAGTTGGATTTCTAATTAGCGGATCTACTTCATGCACCCCCATGAATTAAGATCTACACTACAATTCTTCTTAATCCCCAAAATGCCCTCAAACCTGGTTGGATTTCTGATTAGTGGATCTAATTCATGCACCCCCATTAATTAAGATATACACTCCAATTCTTTTTAATCCCCAAAATGCCCTCAACCCTGGTTGGATTTCGGATTAGCGGATCTATTTCCTGCACCCCCATTAATTATGATCTACACTCCAATTCTTCTTAATCCCCAAAATGCCCTCAACCCTAGTTGGATTTCTGATTAGCGGATCTACTTCATGCACCCCCATGAATTAAGATCTACACTACAATTCTTCTTAATCCCCAAAATGCCCTTAAACCAGGTTGGATTTTGATTATCGGATCTACTTCTTGCACCCCCATTAATTAAGATCTACACTCCAATTCTTCTTAATCTCCAAAATGTCCCCAACCCTGGTTGGATTTCTGATTAGCGGATCTACTTCCTGCACCCCTTTTAATTAAGATCCACACTCCAATTCTTCTTGATCCCCAAAATGCCCTCAATCCTCGTTGGGTTTCTGATTAGCGGATCTACTTCATGCACCCCCATTAATGAGGATCTGCACTCCAATTCTTCTTAATCTCCAAAATGCCCTCAACTCCGGTTGGATTTCTGATTAGCGAATCTACTTCCTGCACCCCCATTAATTAAGATCTACACTCCAATTCTTCTTAATCACCAAAATGCCTTCAACCCTGGTTGGATTTCTATTAGCGGATCTACTTCTTGCACCCCCATGAATTAAGATCTACACTCCAATTCTTCTTAATCCCCAACATGCCCTCAACACTGGTTGGATTTCTGATTAGCGGATCTACTTCCTGCACCCCCATTAATTAAGATCTACACTCAAATTCTTCTTATTCTCGAAAATGCCCTCAACCCTGGTTGGGTTTTGATTATCGGATCTACTTCTTGCACCCCCATTAATTAAGATCTACACTCCAATTCTTCTTAATCTCCAAAATGCCCCCAACCCTGGTTGGATTTCTGATTAGCGGCTCTACTTCCTGCACCCCCATTAATTAAGATCTATAATCCAATTCTTCTTAATCCCGAAAATGCCCTCAATCCTCGTTGGGTTTCTGATTAGCTGATATACTTCATGCACCCCCATTAATGAAGAGCTACACTCCAATTCTTCTTAATCTCCAAAATGCCCTCAACTCTGGTTGGTTTTCTGATTAGCGAATCTACTTCCTGCACCCCCATTAATTAAAATCTACACTCCAATTCTTCTTAATCACCAAAATGCCCTCAATCCTGGTTGGATTTCTGATTAGCGGATCTACTTCATGCACCCCCATTAATTAAGATCTACAGTCCAATTCTTCTTAATCTCTAAAATGCCCTCAACCCTGGTTGGATTTCTGATTAGCGGATCTACTTCATGCACCCCCATTAATTAAGATATACACTTCAATTCTTCTTAATCTCCAACATGCCCTCAACCCTGGTTGGATTTCTAATTAGTGGATCTACTTCATGCACCCCCATGAATTAAGATCTACACTACAATTCTTCTTAATCCCCAAACTGCCCTCAACCCTGGTTGGACTTCTTATTAGCGGATCTAATTCATGCACCCCCATTAATTAAGATCGATACTCCAATTCTTCTTAATCTCCAAAATGCCCTCAACCCTGGTTGGATTTCTAATTAGCGGATCTACTTCATGCACCCCCATGAATTAAGATCTACACTACAATTCTTCTTAATCCCCAAAATGCCCTCAACCCTGGTTGGATTGCTTATTAGCGGATCTAATTCATGCACCCCCATTAATTAAGATCTACACTCCAATTCTTCTTAATCGCCAAAATGGCCTCAACCCTGGTTTAGTTTCCGATTAGTGGATCTACTTCATGCACCCCCATTAATTAAGATCTACACTCCTATTCTTCTTTATCCCCAAAATGCGCTCAACCGTGGTTGGATTTCTAATTAGCGGATCTACTTCCTGCACCCCATTAATTAAGATCTACACTCCAATTCTTCTTAATCCCCAAAATGCCTTCAACCCTGGTTGGATTTCTGATTAGCGGATCTACTTCATGCACCCCCATTAATTAAGATTTAAACTCCAATTCTTCTTAATCCTTAAAATGCCCTCAGCCCTAGTTGGATTTCTGATTACCGGATCTACTTCATGCACCCCCATTAATTAAGATCTACACTCCAATTATTCTTAATCCCCAAAATACCTTTGGATTTCTGATTAGCTAATATACTTCTTGCACCCCCATTAATTAAGATCTACACTCCATTTCTTCTTAATCCCCAAAATGCCCTCAACCCTAGTTGGATTTCTAATTAGCGGATCTACTTCCTATACCCCCATTAATCCAGATCTGCACCCACACTTTTCTCAATCGCTAAAAAGCCCTTAATCATAAGTGGTTTCTGACTAGTAGAGATACTTCCTGCATCACCCCAATTAGTATTTGTACCTGGTACCTTATTCAAAGCCCAGGTTTTAAACCTAACACCTTATTCAAAGCCCAGGCTTTAAACCAGACACCTTATTCAAAGCCCAGGCTTTAAACCTGGCATCGTTACTCAAAGCCCAGGCTTTAAACCTGGCACCTTACCCAAAGCCCAGGCCTTAAACCTGGCACCTTACTCAAAGCCTAGGCTTTAAACCTGACACTATTATCCAAAGCCCGGGCTTTAAACCTGGCACTGTTATCCAAAGCCCGGGCTTTAAACCTGGCACTAGTGCTATTCGCTTACCTTATTTTCAAACACAAGCTTTCAAAATTTTCAAAAAAAAATATCAAGACAACCAACAATCTTATCAACAAAGAACTACGTACCCTGATTCTCCATCCTTGATGGAGATACGTAAGAGCAAGTTCAAACCTTGTCGGGCTCCCTAAAACCAAAAAAAATATATTTTGTTTGTTTTATCTTAATCCCTTTCTTAGGAAAATAAATGTTTTAAAAAATCACATAGATTACTTAGGACGGACGGACGTTAAAGGTACCGTCTTAGGATGGACGTTGTGGGGGTGCTAACACCTTCCCCGCACGTAGCCGACTCCCGGACTCGAAATCCGTTTTCGCAAACTTGCCTTATCTTGCTTTTGGTTTTCCATAGTTTTTCCTAATAAACTATGGTGGCAACTCCTCTGTTTTGAAAATTAAAATAAATTATTTTTGTTCGTCGTCCCTGTCGTGGCCTTGGTTGCGACATTTATAAATCCATTTAAGAATGCACTCTTCACGTCCATTTGAAACAGCTTAAATCCACTTAGACACGCATAGGCCAGCAGCAGCCTCACAGCCTCAATTCTCGCAACTGGTGCATAGGTTTCCTCATAGTCTATGCCTTCTTCTTGATTATAACCTTTGGCCACGAGTCTTGCTTTGTTCCTCACAATAATGCCGCTCATCCATTTTATTTGTGAACACCCATTTTGTGCCTATCACATTCATTCCAATGGTCTTAGGAACTAAGCTCCACATATCATTTCTTGTAAATTGATTGAGCTCCTCTTGCATGGCACTAATCCAATTACTATCACTCAAGGCTTCCTGAACTGTCTTAGGCTCAATCTGTGACACAAATGCCTTGTGTTCACACAGTATATTCAGTGAATTTCTGGTTGAGACACCTTTGTGGATATGTCCAATTACATTGTCCAGGGATAGATTTCTTGGTACTCTCCACTCTAGAGGTAAATTGATTTGATGTTCGATTAAATCAGTTTCCTTTTCTACAGTATCTAGTTCTTCGTTCTGTTCTGCAGCAATTTCTGTAATCTTACAGTTTCCTCATCATCTACACTATTTTCAGGCTTATCCTGCATCTTTTGGTTAGTCTCATCAAAGGTAATATGTACAGTTTCCTCAATCAACATGGTTCTTTTGTTGTATGATCTATATGCATGACTTTGTGATGAGTAACCTAAGAATATGCCTTCATCTGCCTTTGAGTCAAACTTACCTAGATTATCTTTTCCATTATTTAAAATTAAGCATTTGCAACCAAAAACTCTAAAATGAGAAATATTTGGTTTTCTTCCTTTGAAAAGTTCATAAGGGGTTTTCTTTAAAATTGGTCTTATCAAAACTCTGTTTAGCACATAGCATGCAGTGTTTACTGCATCTGCCCAAAAATATTTTGGAAGGTTTGTTTCATTCAATAAAGTTCTAGCAATCTCTTCCAAAGCTATATTTTTCCTCTCCACAACCCCATTTTGTTGTGTTGTTCTCGGAGCTGAAAAATTATGCTGAATTCCAAACTTTTCACAAAACATTTCAAAGTTTTCATTTTGAAATTGTCTACCATGATCTGTTTTTATGGCAGCAATAATGCAGTTTTTCTCATTTTGAATAATCTTTGCAAGTTTCTTAAAGGCACTGAATGCTTCATCCTTGGTTACCAAAAACAAAGTCCATGTATATCCAGAAAAGTCATCTACAACTACAAGACCATAATAGTTTCCACCTATGCTCATAGTTCTAGAAGGTCCAAACAAGTCAATATGAAGCATTTTCAAAGGTCTAGTAGTAGAAACAAACTGTTTTTGTTTAAAAGAAGTTTCGGTTTGTTTTCCCTTTTGGCATGCTTCACATACTTTGTCCTTCTCAAACTTGAGTTTAGGCAAACCAATCACAAGTTCTTTAGATGCAATTCTGTTTAAATGATACATGTGAATATGAGTAATACACCTATGCCACAACCATGTTTCGTCACGTTTAGTAATCAAGCAATTGATTTTAGAATTAATGCAATGCAAGTCAAGCATGTACACATTATTGACTCTTTTACCAACAACGTGAGTTTCTCTTGCGTCTTTACTGGAGATGAGGCAGATTTCTGGTTGAAAGGTGACTTCTAATCCTTCGTCACAGAGCTGACTTATGCTCAGCAGATTATGTTTTAATCCTTCAACCAAAAGTACATTTTGAATGGTCAAGCTTCCTCTGACTCCAATGTCACCACTGCCAATAATCTTTCCTTTGTTGTTGTCACCATAAGTAATGCATCCTCCATGTTTCAGAGTTAAACCAGTAAGCAAGGATTCATCCCCTGTCATGTGTTTGGAGCAGCCGCTGTCCAAATACTATAGCTTCTTGCTGGCCGCACCTTTGTCCTGCAAAACAGATTTATTTTATAAAAATTGGTACCCTATTTGCTTTGGGTCTAGAACTGTTAATACTAACCTTAGGTATCCACTTCATACGACCATTTGGAACCTCACAAAGTCTAGCTGTACAGCTTCTTATATTATGACCTTTGTGTAAACAGTAGAAACAAGTTTGAAAACGTGAGGTATGCTGGTTGCCAGTTTTGAAAAAGCTGCTGAATTTTCTGGTTTCCTTTTTAAACAAGGGTTTGAAGCCAATTCCAGCTTTATCAAACACACAATTTTGGGAACCTAAAAGAGCATTTAAATTTGTCGTTCTCATGGCAAGTTTGGAAGAGGTTTTCACAAGAACTTTTACTTTAGATTCCAACAACTCACAGTTTTCACACTTGGCTGGTTTGCTAGACTCATTTTCATAGTCAGAAGACTGGTAAATCTTATTTAAGTGCTCAAAATCAGTTTTAACATTTTCCAGTTCTTCTTCCAATGAGCTGACTCTCTTTTCCAGCCAGTTGTTCAAACCTTTGAGTCTATTGTTTACCCAGCCAACCTATTTGCTTCCTCATGTGTCTCATGAAATGCTTGAAGCAATGCGCTGTAATTTTCAGACATGGAAGAATTATTTGAGTCAGCACTGCTTACTACTCCTCTTTTCCCATCAGGCACAAATTGATTTCTTCTTCTTCCTTTGTGAGCAACTTGTTGTTGAATCATTTTCATCCCAAGCTATGTGCGCTCGTTTTCCCTTGCTACTCTTGCTGAACTTTTTCTTTTCAACAGTCTTGTCTTTGTTGTTCAGATTTGGACATTCAACCTTAATGTGTCCTTGCTTTCCACATCCAAAGCAAGTGAGGTTAGTAGAAATTAAATCAGTTTTCTTTGTATACCTCTTAGTTTGTTGATTTTTCTCTTTTCCTCTCTTCCTTAGGAACTTGCTAAACTTCCTCGTGAGCATATTCAGAGTTTCAACTTCACTGTCACAGATTGAATCTGCTTCACTATCTTCTGTAACTGCTTCAGTTTTGAGAGCTATGCTCCTAGCCTTCCTCTCTCCATTTTCTTGCTCCTTGAGTCGGTTCATCTCAATCTCATGCTCCCTGAGTTTTCCAAATAATGCAATTGTGCTCAAAGTAGTAAGATCTCACTTATCCCAACCACTTCACCCTCAAATTTTTCCTTGGCTCACAACCCTCCAACATAGCCTCACCACCTTCACCATTCTCGGCCACCACCATGCACCTTCACATAAGGCGCCAACGTCGCCTTCCTCTCCTTTCCCATAACCATCCGAAACCATCCTTGCCATGCCTTCCTCCCAAGCCGCGCTTCCACCCCAACCTCTTTCTTCCTTCCCTACTTTGCTAGGAGCCACCACCACTTCACCCTCAACCTCTAAAACCTTCTGACTCAACATGCAAGTGCCTACGCTGTCACGTCACCCCCTTTCTTAAGCCACCGCCAGCGTAGCCATGGCCGTGACGCTCCTCCACCGTAAATGCCACCTCACCACCAACTCATGCCACTATCACCCTCGTTACGCACTTCCACTCCAAATAACCACCGTTTTCTCTCTTTCTCGCCAGTGACCCTCCACCATAACACACCCTGCCATCACCTCCAAAACCTTACCCAGAGGCGTAAGCTCTAAAAACAAAAAAAAAACTTCTACCAACTCACGCTGCAACTCCCACTATGCCAAGCCTTGGTTTTAACGTGGGAGCTCATCTTAGGGTGAAGGTGTAGGGATGTGTGAGAGGTATTGGTGTTCGTGAAGACCAACTTATTCTATCAAGTGGTGCCATGCGTAGGGGTATATTATATTCCCTATTTGCAGTAAGTTTTGATTTTAAAAGTGTTTATTCAACTTAGTGCAACAACCAGTGTTGGTTACATAGGTGAAGGCCATGGCACATTTATGTGCATGTGGGGGCTGCCCTTTTATTCCAATGTCCTTTTTGTTTGCTTAACCTAATTGATGTGACATATTGATACTTGTGGGGGCCACCCTTTTATTTTAAGTGTCATGGTTAAAGACTAAAGGTTTTTCATGCATGGGTCCCACCCACTTTAGCTTTTCACTCCATTATTTATGGTGGGCCCACTTTATTTTTCACTCCACCACACTTTACTTTCATCTTATGTGGGGCCCACCATATACCAAACATTCACTTTCTCTAAACAATGACTCCATTTCAGTGGCACATTTTTCTAATGACCCTTTATTATTCGCAAATACATCATGATACTTCATTTGCTATAATTAAAAAATATAGTTTTGATAATAATTTTATATTCAATAATTTTATATGTGAATTTTTTTATTTTAATTATTTTCATACTATGAATAAAATTTGTTTAAATATCCAAATGACCACACGCGGTATTTAATTTGGAAAAGTTTGCTATTTTGTTTAGATACTCCGATGACCGCATGCATCAAGCGATATCTAATACAAAATTTTCTCTTTAAAATTTACGAAATTTCCTCTCTAACATTCTTGATTCGTAAGAGAATTAAGCATGGTCGTTCGTACCTCCTTGTACTCTTACGGTCAAATCAAAACTTCCAAATGTTCCAAAAATATATATAAAAAAAATACCAAATTTTCAAAAAAAAATATAAGACTTAAAAAAAATATCAAACATTTCAAACAAATCATTTTCTGCATAGAACTACGTAACCCTGATTCTCCATCCGATGGAGATACGTAGGAGCGAGGTTAAACCTTGTCGAGCTCTTTTCAAAATTAAAAATTGTTTTGTTTGCTTCTATTTCTATTTCTCACGAAAAGTAAATATTTCGAAAATTACACTCATTTCATTTTATTCGGTTAAAGGTACTGTCTCAGGACGGGGGGCTAATACATTCCCCACGCGTAACTGACTCCCGAAATTGCAATCCGGTTTTCGTAGACTAGCCTTATTTTTGTTTTCCATAGTTTTTCATGAAAACTATGGTGGCGACTCCCTTATTTTGAAAATCTATTAATCTTCTTTCGGATCGCCGTCAGGTCGTGATCCTTGTTGTGACACTGTTTTTAACCAAAGTTAAACCTTATATGGTTTGATTTAAATCATTTAGATCGTGTGCTAATGAATTTCTCCTTAGATGTGCATAGGTTCTCTTTCACAACCAATCACACTCACTCACACTAAGACAAAACCTAGAACACACTTCCATTTGCTTGCTTTGGCTTGTTGGACTTCATCAAATCCTTTAGTATTGTGAGAGTACTAACATATACATATATGTATATATATGTATATGTTTATGTTTATATATACATATATATTTCTCTTTTATATTTATTTCTCTTTTTTCACTTATCATTTTAAAAGGTGAAGCTATTACTTCTTTATTTTCTATGTTAGGAAATTTTATTTCTTCTAAAGGTGGAATTATACTAGAAATTTCTCCACGAGAGGTTTTCCAAAATTTTTCTCCATTTTTTATTACTTGAAGATTTTTAAAATATTCTTGTTCGAACCATTCGAAGA
>Ga0209700_107907_pt1 | contig 14360 bp, 4 predicted proteins | sample SiratroredBW_FD_187528 | JGI IMG/M metagenome (GOLD analysis project Ga0209700, IMG submission 187528) | Root nodule microbial communities of legume samples collected from California, USA - Siratro red BW (SPAdes) (version 2) | ecosystem: Host-associated > Plants > Roots > Nodule | place: USA... | reverse complement strand
TATATATATATATATATATATATATATATATATATATGAAATTATCCATAGTAGAGTCCTCCCTGTGTGGGACTGTTGAGAATAACACAACTTATTAATTATTTGTTTTGTAACTTGGAATTTCATTCTAATTTTATCTTTAAAAGGTGTTTTATAATGTTAAGAGAGGAATATATATTTAATTGTCTTTGTCTTTTATTTTTAATCAATATGAGATTATTGAACATACATAGAGACAAACTCTTTGGAAACTTCTTTTTCATCTCCATAAATAACATTAATGTTCTAAAATTCCATTGAGATAATATAGATTTTATCAGGATTTTGTCTTTAAGGATTTTTGAGCTGGTAGATCAATCCTTATTTTTTTCTTAAAAAGAGTTTCAAAGGGTTATAAGAGAATTATAGTCCATGTTTCATAATTCTGAGTGTGACTTGACTTTCGCTATTAGATAATTAATATCATATGCAATAATCTCCTCCTCATCAACTCTTACTAAAAATTGAACTTTTCGATTATTTCTCAACTCACCTGACTTAAAGTAAAGGATAATTTTTTTGTCTGAATGATTATTTCATAATATCAGTAAATATACCATAATGTGTACCGTATTATGTGAAACTATTAAATGTATCATAATACCATAAAAACAAGGATTATAACTTTCAAAATCACATAAAAATTAAATTGTAAAATTTAAAAATAAATAAATACATATATGCCTTCGGTTTTTTTTATCGTCCTTCTTATATAGTTTAAAAGGTAACATTAGTAAATAAAATAGAAATTTATTTTTTGTCGACAACAAAAATATAAATTTATTAACGGAAGATTGTTTTCTTTCAAGAAATAATATATTATAAAGTTACATCTTGAAAATATATAATAATAATAATAATAATTATTATTATTATTATTATTATTATTATTATATCTTATTACATTCGAAAATTAATGAATATAGATTAGTACATTCTTTATTATTATGTAATAATTATGTCCTAACTTTAAATCCCCTGTATGGTGAATGATAAGGAAAAAATAAATAACAAATCATTTCAATCTAGTATAAGAAATATAACTTAAAAATGATATTATTTAATTTAGTTTATAAATTAATACACAACTTGAAGAAGAGTGTATTCACCCTCGCATTCTTTTCAATAGTTTAATAATAGTCTTTAGTCCAATTTGGCTCCTGTCATTATCTTGCAAAATCTGAAACTTAATTCACCAATTAATGAAGCTGGAGATAAAAGATAAGGCTTGACTATGATTTGTGCAGTCTAGAAAAAAAAAAAAATTTGGTAGAGAGATAGGAGAGGATCCTGTCGTTCTTTCAGCTACTCATTTTCACAATTATTTATTATCACTTCTGAAGGTACATTTAACACTTCAAAACTAAGAAGTTTTTTCTCGACCTTTCTCCGTCCTCTCATATCCTTTTATCTCTATTTATTTATTTTAATATATTTATATCTTTGTTTTTTAATAATAAAAATACAATTCATGTATTAAATGTATTAACATTAAACTTTAATTACAATCTAATATATATTCAAAACATTCATTTTATTATGCATTTTAGCTCTATAAACTACGAACTCCAATACAATGTATACACTAAAATACTAATTAAATTTAAAGTTCAAATCTATTTTTATTCTCATAATTTTGTAAACGTGTAATCTTTGTTTTTGTAGAAATTTATTTGTATATTTAGTTTGTTTCTTTTAAATTGAACAATTTTAGTCTATACTACTATGTTATACAACTTTAATATAAATCCTATTTACTTTTTATTTATCTTTTTTAAGTGTTTAGTAACAAATTTATTCATATAAATCCTATTTTATAAAACTTATATTTTAGTATGTAAAATAACTAAAAAAATGTCAATATAAACACTAATATCCCAAAATATCTTAGACTAATAACCACAATCATACACAATTAGAGATAAAATAAATATATATATATATATATATATATATATATATATATTAATATGTCAAAATATAACTATTTCGTACTTTTTATTTAATATTTATAATATTATTTCATTAAAAAAGTCATTTAGAAAAAAATTTAAAAAACACGTTAACATATGTGTCACACGATCATCACATATAAAAAGTAATAACAACACATAAACTAAAACAACTATAAATTAAAAATGTTTTAAAATAATATAAAAATGTTTTAAAATAATATAACTATAAAACTCTATTTCAACAAGGTATGATATATTTATAACTCTCATATTATTCTTTATTTAAATATAACATGTTTATAAAACATTTTAAATATTAAAAAACATATTTTCACATCTTACTCAATTACACGTAAAGTTGAACATATTTCTTAAAAACTGTCCATTAAAATAGATTTAAAAATTTACACTTGTCATACAACTTCAAGCTGTATCACACATCTCTAACATTAAATCATCAATCATTATTGTATGAGAGTGTTAATACATATGACATTTTTCTGACCGACTATCTTTTAAACCATAATCATCCATATGAATCTTCTTTCGATTCTTATCACCTGATAGTCTTTCTCTGTATGATTCTAAATTACCAGTAGAGTCGGTATATTTCTTTCTAAACGAACTCTAATAACAATATACATCTTAATAATCTCAACACGGGTATTTTATTTTCTAAAAATACTATGTCTTGATTTTAACCATAACATTTTAAGATTATATAATTCATTATTCATCATCCAGCTAATCTACCACAAATTTAAACATAAAAAACCAAGTTACTTCGACGTATATTTCTTCTACACTAAAAAATGATAAAATAAAAATTAACATTTTATAAGTCATAAATTATTACTTAACTTTTTTTAACACACCTAATTTCAAATCTCCACAAATTTAGATATAAAAAACTTAGAGGAATCACGCCAAAAGAAAAAAAAAATATTTTTGCAAAAGTATGACACTTTTCACTTTTATCACTAAAATATTCTAACACTATTTTTATATAAACCACTTATACTCTTAATTTTCTAGATTCTTATACAACACACATCATCAATAAATATTAATCTTATTTTTCTTAAATTTAGCATCTTCTTAATATTTTAGAGGGTAAATCTAAATCTAATTTAACACCACCAGACTTATTTGTACGACTTATTTGTAGTAACTTATACGTTAGAACATGTGTTAATGTAAGAATTTATACCCTATATCTCCAGCTATAATAGATATTAATGAATAATTTAATTATGACCTAATAATTATGAATAATAAATTTAATTAAAATAGACTCTAATAGTATAATAAAAACTATGCCGTCACTTCATGACAGGTTCATCAACTCACACATGATTGAGTTGAAATTGAGATAATATATGATCTATATATCTGATCTTCATCAAATAACTGTAATTAATGAACAGTGCAAAAGTATTTAAGTAACTAGAGACACAAAAGTGTAATATAATAAAAGAATGAAGTAGAAAAAAACGAATGAATGAATTTTCGCATAAATAAGCAATATCTATGTTTAATATGTAAACATATTTATTAGGAAGGTATTTGCCAATTACCTGCCTTGGTTTATAAGTTTCACTTTGTCGTTTGTCATTAAATTGCTTCCCCTTAGTTTAATTATATTTGCATGATTCTAGTTATTTAAAGATGAATAAAAAATATATAAAAAAGGAATATATATAAATTAATAGTTGTTTGTCAAACTATTACATTGGTCGTGCTAGATGATAGGAAGTGTACAGGTACGTTAAGCCCGTTTTTGCGTGTTATGGTTGAGATGGTTGAACTAATCTTGACTTTTCATATGTATGCAAAAGAATATGATATTATTTCATGTTACTCCTATCACATACATGCATTATTGGAATTTTAGTATTATATCTCAACATTAATATTTTAATTTACTAGTTTAAAATATTAAATGATACTAAAGTACACTAGTCGGGTTATTAAGAGAATGTTTTAAAGATATGTTGGATCTATAAATTTCTTTATTTTTAAAAGGATCCTATTTTCCCTTGAAATGAGGAGAGCAGAAAAAATGTCTTCATTTATAATGTATTAGCATTCTTATTATCTTCTAATGTATTCAATTAACATCCACTATAATATACAGCTCATATAATTAAGAAATATAATTATATATATACATATAATTTGAACTTTATTGCGTGTGAAAAATCCGAGTAACATTATTAATTTTACTTGTACGACGTCCATGTATACCTGTGAGTAAGTTTTAACCCTCTATTCTATTAGGAGTTAAACAGGGAGGAACAAGTAAAAAAAAAAAAAGAAATAAAATGAAATTGAGAAATTTGTTATTTGAAAATTTTAATTATTTGTTTAGATGAGTAAATAAAGTTGAAAATAATTAAATCATAAGGAAAATAGTTTTATACTATTTAAAAATATAAATTTATACTATGCAATTTTATTTATTACTTTAAGGCTTAATTATGTTATAAGTCTTTGTATTATACACGTTTTACTATTTTAGTTTGTGAACAAAAATGATCCTTTTATCTTTTAAATTTTAGTTTTTATTATTTTAGTCTTTTATTTCTAGACCTTTAACTTTTGTTTAGGGTTTACGTCATCAGAGCAAACTAATAATCCATTAAAGCAAATATATTATACTTTAACTTTTATTTTGTTCCGATGGCCTAAAATCTCAAACACACTTCCCCCAAGTTTCATGTTTTTCCTTAAAACCCAACTGTTTAAATGCATAACTATCTTGTTCATACAGTAAAACGATGAATATTATGTAATACAAAATAGTTACGTAATATTAGACTAATAAAATTATTGAAAAAAGTGTTTTAACATAAAAATAAATTTAATATAAAATCTTTTAAAATATTTGTTTGTAACGGGTCTTACAATATTGTAACATTTTATGTTTTATTAAGTATTATCATACCAGTCACCATAAAAAACAAAAAACACAATTAAAACTTGAAATTTTCAATTACAAATGTACATACAAATTTATAATACCAACATATCTTTTTATATTATTAGTTAATCAAACAAATATTTTACATCCATCACAAAAAATCAATAAAAATCATACTATTCAACTAAATCCACCCAATTTTTTTCAAACACTCGTAATACATAAATCTTTAAGAAATTAGCGTAATTGAGTATAATGAGATTAAATTAAATATATTTGATTTATTTTAAATTATTACTAAATTGGTGATAGAATTTACTTATAAAAAATTTAAAAATAAATTGATATTTTAATTTAATTTTTAAAACGGAATTTCTCCCAAATAAAACTATTTAATATGTTCATAAATAATATTCTAAATAATTCAAAATTTAAACAATTTAAAAATAAGCAAATTATTTTTATTTAATTCAATCCAATTATAGTAAAATTTAAGTCATCTAAATAATTATATAATTGGATTGACTTTACCTTACTTCGCTTCATACATTTATACATTCTGGGCAAGAATAAAAGAAACTGAAGAAGATTGAGACTGAAGTGTCTTTGTTGTAATGGCTTTTCAGTGGCTGAATACACCTCTATTTGGGCCATTTCTTTCTACATACTTTCCATGTGCATCCTCATGGGAATAATGCCACAGTCTTCGTCTCTCGTTATGTCGTCTTATTTTTTACTATGGATTGTATTATGGATGGAGTACAAAAAAAAAAGATTTGCTGCGGATTGTATTATTTAGAAGGTACTACAATTCAGAAATTATTTTTTGTAAGTGTAATTGGGAAAATATTTTTGAATTACACAATCTCGACCTCAAAAAATACAATTCAAAGACCTTTTCTTTTATACAAGAAATAAATTTTAGATTGTATAATTTAAAAATAAATAAAAATTATGGATGCATAATCAGAAAGTTATTTTTTTTTTAAATTATACAATTCCGAAGCTAAAAATATTTTTGAATTACACAATTTAATTTTTTTTGTGTGAAGAATAACTTTCTAACTATACAATTTGATTTTTTTTAAGACAGTGGAAATTTCATCTCTATGAAGGTGAAGAAGAAAATTACGGAGGTGCAAAAAGAAATCTCTCTCCATTTGCTGGGGTAAAAGATAATGTGCACCCCTGGTCATTTTTGTTGTCTATTGGATCACTATGACCTCCTCACTAAAAACATAGATCATAAATCTGATTTCTTAAATAAATCTCAATATTTAAAGAATTAGTTATTAGTTTTCTATGTTCTTGAAAGAAAAAATCTGAAATCTTATGAGGAGTCAATGAGGGATGGTGGACTTGAAATAGTGGAGTGTCGGAACTTCAATTTGGGTGGGTAGAAGAAAAAACCTTGTTTGGGAAAGGAGATTCAATGAAGTGATCAACCAAATTTTCAAATGCTAATTACTTATCGGCAAAGTGAACGTCTATATCAATATCGTGGTGATAAAAAATATATATAGGTATATGTCTTAAAATAATTAAGTAAAATCTTAAAACTTGAAATATTTTTAAATATTATAGAATACATTTTTTTTTTCTTGATCACTCTTTTAGTGGAGAAGATTTGAAGCCACCTAAATCGATAATTAGTCATTAGTGGTACCAATGATCACTATATGATGATTATTACTAGTATCATGTTATTGAACTAGAATGATAATATGATGGAAGTGAAGATTTTAGTGGAGTTTTAATAGCAGTAGTTTATTTTGATTTAAACATTAAGATTGACAAGTTTTTAGTTGGATAAATAATTTTTTGGTCATTAAACATGAAGACATTGTCAAATACATTTTTAAAAAATTAGGAAAAATAACTTGTGTAAAAAATACAAAATAATTTCTGATTTAGTGTTAAATTAGTCCTTAAAAATATATTTTAGTAGCAAAATATTGTACAAAGCTTAGTAATAACATATGACTACTTCTTCAATGTCTATTAAGAACATCTAACAAATTACAACTAGCATCACAGAACTGCCAAAACAGACACTCATGTTTTGTGTTTTCATAGATGAACATACTAGAATCACAATCCTCTCACTCTGTGTTCCGACACATGCATGCTGAAAAACACATGCAAGCACATGCTTAGTGAGGTCTTATATATGTCTTACTCAATTGTTTTCATGCCACAGAATTAAAAAAAAAAAAAAAAAGTCGAAATAGAATCTACTATTGAAATATCTTTCTTAAAAATAAACTGCTCACTGATTTATAAGGATTACATTAACTAAACGACTTTTTCTTATTTCTATTTTGCCCTTAGTGCATCAAAATTTATTTGTACATTTTTAACTAGTGTGTATTTAGAAAATACGCTTGTACAAAACCCCGTGCTTCATGTGCCATCTGCTATAATGAGCGGCATTGTAGTCGTTTAATCTGACACATAAACTGCTAACTATTCGAATCATGGGGCTGAAATGGATCTGTTATATTAATCAAGTACAAATTAGATACACCTTACTATTACAATTACATTAACTATGTTTCATTGTACCATCTACCTATTGCAAGGAAAAAAAAAATACAAGATCACAATTGGTTATGCAAATGCATATGTATGTATAATCACAGTAAAAAAAACAAAAATTAAAATCTTAGATCCTCCTCCTACATTACGTATTTATGTGTGAGAATGTACACAAAGGTGTATGAGTATATAGGGGAAGGATGCAAGATTTGGGGTGTGAAAGCAATGTATGTTCCAATACTAAAAGAATCATAATTTCGGGTTGAACTTTTGTTGGAGTAACGCTTGCTTTTTTGAGTATATTTCTTCAACACTAGTGTAAATCATTGGCGTAACTTTTCATTTTTCTGAGTTGTCTTCTTTGAGAAAGAGAGCACCTTCTTCACATTTGATCGTGATTTGGTCCTGATCAAATGCGAAAGTGCTACACAAACTTTTTCCCACCAAGCTTCTGGCTTTCAATGACTCCCTTTCCCAATCAGTTTTGTACACCACAGTGAAAATTGACACCACACATGCGATCTGTGCTGCCAACAACCCATAACACAGCCCCACCATCCCAAGTTTCCAAACGAAGGCCAAAACAATGGCCACTGGTGCTCCAACCAAATAAAAGGAACAAAAGTTTATAACTGCGCCAACACCAGGCCTAGCACTTCCTCTGAGAATTCCACAGCTTGTGGTTTGTGGACAATTGGCTAACTCACAAAGTCCGATTATAGGTAACACTGCCATACACAATTGTAGCACCTCAGAGTCACCAGTGAACACTCTCCCCCACCTTTCTCTTCCCATAGTGGTCCACAACAAGCCAAAAATTGAGCTTGCAAGTGCCAATCCTATTGCTACCACCGTTGCCAAACTCGCTCTTTCAGCTTGCCCCGCCCCAAGTTCATTCCCTACTCTCGTTGACACCGATGCACTTAGTGCTGTAGGCAAAGTGTACAAAAGGGACGTGGTTTGTATCACTATGCCAGCCGTGGCTAGAGCAACACGAGGGTTGTGAAGGTAGCCTGCGGAAATCGTCATCAACTCGTACCACCACCATTCCAAGCAAACAGCTAGACAACTTTGTATTGAAAATTTCATTAGCACACCCCATTCCATGGCAAGAGTACTACAACTGCTACCACATGTCATCAAATGTGAAATGGTACTAGATTGTAGTAATGGCACGTGTAAGGACTCCTTGGGAACACGTGTATAGAACATGTAAAGAAGAAGGAAAAAAAGGTTGTTAAAATTGGCAACAAAGGATGAAACGGCGATGCCCGGCACGCCAAGGTGGAGTTTGAAGGTTAAAAGGGTGATGGTGGGAAGGTGTAGAAGAAGGGAAAGCAAAGTGCACCACAAGAGTGGCCAAGTTGTTCCTTTGCTGCGTAGATAGATGCGAAGAGGGTGGAGGAAGCTATTGACTATGAGGTCTGGAATGGCGAAGCGGCAATAGAGGGTTGCTACACGGGTTATGTCTGGATTCTGACGAAGGAAGAGCATGAGAGATTCGAGGTTGAGCCAGAGAAGAGAAATGGGGAGAGAAAATAGCAGTAACATGAGAATTGTTCTCTGCAGAGTTAGAGAGAGTAAGGAGAAGTTTCTAGAACCGAAGGCTTGGGTGCAGAGGGGTTCCATGCCCATGGCTAGACCTGAGAGGACGGAGTAACCAGTTATGTTGGTGAAGCCTATGGCCAAAGAACCTCCAGCTAACTCCAGGCTTCCCAACCTTCCCATGCACACAACTAAGGTCAAGTTTTTTAGGTACCCCACAAGGCTCATGGCTGATATAGGGAACCCTATGTCTGTCATTCTCTTTACTTCCTCTAATACCTGCATGATTGATAAAACACATGAATGAGGGATCCAAAATATGGTAGCTGGAATGGAGAAAAACAGAGAAAATAATAGATATAGTAAAAATAAGTAGAAAAAAGTGACATTATACTTTATGGTTCTAATAGATCTTCATGTAGAGATCTTGATAATTGTGAATCACTTAACTATTTTATTTTATTTTTTAAATGAGGAGGGAAAATGGAAAGGAAGAGAGAGTGAATGGATGATAGATATTTTTGTAAATGAAAGTGTGCACATTATTTGGAGTATGTGGGTGTGATAGTCATAGAAAAAGAGATATCTTACCTGGGGAAGTGTCGGGTATGTCTTTGGGGATTTCGGTTGCGCAAGCATCTCGAAGGTTTTGGTTAGTTTTGGTTATTTTCTTGTTTCTGAGTGTGTTTTGAGAAAGAGTTAATTATGAGGAACAGAAGGGGATAGTGGTGGGGATGTTTTATTCCTCTCCTCTGAAAAACACTCCTTCAAAAAACAAAAGTGAGCGGGACCAGGAGGAGTTAGAGAGGAGAGGAAGAAAGCTAAGTGTATGTGTGTGTGTTCAGGGATTAAGCACAGACACTCTTTTATAAGGTTCAAAGGTGGTCGGTTACGTCTGTTCCTTTGTTAGCATTGATTGACAAGCTCAAAAGCTACTATAGTATCATAATTGCCATTATTTTCTTAATCCAAATAACTATCTCATAAACCATACAAATAACTAACACTGCTACCAGCTCCTCTCATTGGATTGGGTGGAAGCAAAAAAAAAAAAGTTTCAAAAAGTGATAAACGTAATAAGTTAAGTGATGAGACAGAAGAACAGTGCAAAGAAAATGAATTAGATAAAAGAAGAACATATATAATAACATTTTGGTAAGAAAACCCGTTCTCTCACTCTTTTCTACAAGTGTAGATAAAAACTACAAAAACAAATTACCATACAGAAATACTGTTTGACAATTTAATGAATGAAATACCGACAAAATGTTGAACAATAATTCACCAGTTAACTAAATAATTGTAAAATATCATACCCAATAAAGTGGAAGAAAAAGGAAAAAATATAAATAATAAGTAATATATACATATATGATAATTTGTTAGTATGACGTCACTTCAGTAAACCATCAGTGGCGGGGGCCTTTCAAACTAACAACAATTTGGATTGTGGAGCCTTGGGTCCTAATCGGAAAACAGAGTCGAAAATTAGATTGAATTGTAAGCAAAAAAATTGCTTTCAACCACGTTTTTTGGGCTAAGTTATTTTTTATTTCATAATCCAAAATCACTGAAGATTTCCAGCCTCACAAAACCAAGTTTTCTATTTTGCACACAAGCCTTGAAATAATTTTCTACACCTAACTTCATATTCCAATGTCATATGTGCCCCCTACCCTTTGTTTTCGGCTTTTTGGGACAAAGCCACAAACCTACCATTTACGTGCCTGGTTTGTACTTTTTAGACCAAAAAACCTCTTTCTCTCTCTCTTTCATTTCTCAGGGGACCATCATCCATCATCGTTAACTTGGAGGGAAATGATTATCAAAATGTAAAATGATTGTTTAGAATATGTAATAAAGTTCTTATATCAATAGAGGAAGGTCCTTAGTAACATTATTGGATTTTGAACATACTAGAAGACATTTAATAATAAAAATCCAAAACTCTTCCCATGATAAAATGTTGGTGACACACGCCAATCATAAAAGGTATAATAAAAACTGGAACCAAAGAATTTTACTCCTCACCAAAGCTAAAGTTGGGTTTCCACAAATGGTCAGAAGATGGTGATTGGTGAGAACGTGGGCGGTGGGTGAAGACTCGGAATTTGACAAATAACGAAACCATGTCATGCTATAAGCTGCATGGCTACGCATATTTATCTTTCACTCTTGCACTTGGGGTTGACCATCTCACTTTAGTCCTTTCTTCTTTTAGGCCTCCTGATACAATCCTTTTAGGTTAGAGATTCCTCGTGGATAAGAGAAAAAGTAAAAATTGGTTTTTAAAATTAAATTATTTGATATGATAGCAGAGTTGTTAAGCTTAGGAGGATCATTTGTTATCGAATTTTTTTATGTTTACAGTCTCACGCATGAATCGAAGAATCTTAACGTAAAAAAGATACAATAGAAATCTTATATCAACTAAAAAAAATCGATTTTGTAAAATTTAATTAAACTTAAAATTTATATATAATAATTACACATTAACCTTTTAATATTATAATAGATTAATTATATCCTAAAAAAGAGTCACCCAGTAACAATGATGTAGATTATATTTATAACACATTCTACAATTCAATTGTATAAATATTAAGTCAATAAGTCAGTTTTATCCCAAAAAAAATACAGGTAAATCAGTCACACAAATTCCCCTGATAGAAACTTCTGATGCAAGAAAGCTTATTTATATTGCAAATCAATCTGAAGCTCAACCTTTTCCAACTCTAATGATGAGCAACTCGAGACTTCAAAAACGGAAAAACACAACATGGATGACATACTAATATTACAGATTAACTGTTATAACTTGATGTCACACTTATATGGAACCATGCATGTGCAATCTAGTTGCACCAAATGTCAAGGAAATCCTCATCAACAACTATGATCCCCCACACTTAATCTTGTCGCTAATTTGCTCATCTGTCAACTTTTTATCTACAATATCATCAAATTAAGATGGGATTTTACACCTAAGTCAAATTATGTTATTATGGTGCAGTGAGCGGTAGTACTGATGCAGAGACAAAACGCATCAAAATGCCATATGGCCATGGCTTTTGAATATATTCATATAGTTCACTGAATCTGATAGCCTTGGTCCCATAAGTTTCTTTCATCATCTCACAGTTCATTTGAATCGCTTCCGGGTTTGGAAAAGACTAAAGAGTAATAAGAGACCTATATCTGTCTAACCTATAATCAATTGCATTATAGATCAATGGGGGCCTATCTATTCCATCATCCCACTCCAATGTTTTTTTATCATGTTTTTCTCCTAAAGTCATTATCCACACACATAATGTTTTTCTCCCAATGTCAGTTATCTATATCTACTTATTATCTCAGCGTTTTCTTTTTCTCTTGACTTGCCCAACTCGCCAGCAAGTAAAACATACCCAAGTTAAAATTGTTTGCTTTTGTGTGTACATATGATAGCTGTCCATGCTCACCTTGCTTCTATTATGTATTCATTTTAGTATAATGTTCTTGTTGATAATTGGTTCAAAGTGAAATCCTTCATTTTAGAAATAAATAAATAAACACTTATGCATTCATAGTTCATATATAAATATGTTTTTTTTATTGGTCTGTTTACACTCTTATTTACAATTTGTGATCAAAATGAAAGATAGGTTTGACCAGAAAGGTTTGTTTGCTTAACACAAATTTGAATCCGTAAAAGATGTAAAGCCACTTCTTTGGCATGAAAAATGTAAAAAAAATAAAAAAAATCAGTCAAATTTAGGGACTATGTGGATAACGTCATACAAAAATGGTTATTTACTCAAATTTATTAAATAATCAAACATTTTACTTTATTTTAAAATTATTTCAAAAACATTAAGACTAATAAAAGTTAGTTTAGGTATTAATCTCTTTTTTTTCTATGAAAACACGAATATTTTCCATAAAAATCTTTCTCAAGTTCGATAAGACCGAAATGAAGGATAAAACTCTCATTAATCAAATAAAAACAATTCTAAGTCAATTGATTTATAACTTATTCTTTGATTGATTAATGAATTAGCTAGCGTGATTCAATTTATAAATTACGGAACAAAGAATAAATTTGGTTACTGTAGTTGATTTACATCTGTAACGTGCAAGAGAACAGTGTATAGCATAGAGACATAATAACTGTTGGAAGTTTGTGGAAAAACAATATCACAGTTGAGGAAATCGCACCAAACATAATAAACAAATCTATGGCAAATTGCTATGAATGATGTGTGCCTACTGTTTCACAATCAGATCAAATTTGATGTATTGTTTAGTAATTAATTCTTACTATCTGTAAGACCAAAATTTAGAAATCTTATATCCCGTTTCCTGTTTTAATAGTCCAGTGATATTATTTATCAATTGAAGTAGTGTTTGAACAATAAATCGACCAATGGTATTCAAATTTGTAAAGAAAACTTTCACTTTAGCGATAGATATAGAGATATTTAAGTTTGGGTAAAAAAAAAATTATATCTTTAAATCAAGTCATAATTATTTAAATTTATATTGGATTCAATCAAACTCAACTCTTAAAAGTATTAAGCTCGACTCAAGTTAAATTAAACTAATATTAAATTGGGCCAAACCAAAGTTAAACCAAGTTAAATTCAATTTTAAATCAAGTTAAATCTAAATCAAATTAAATTAGATTTTAGGTCAATCTCACTTGGATCAGACCCAATTCAATTTAAGTTGAACTATAACCATATCAAATTAGTTATGTTCATGCTAAGCTAAATTGAGTCACATTGATATAAATCAAGCTAATATCAAACAAAAATAACAATTTTAATAGTTTAAATTTTCAACATTTAAATGAAAACCTCATAAATTTTAAAAAATCTTCGTCTAAATACTATCCACATTCCATAGTAATAATCATTAGTGTGTTGATAATAAAAGAAAAATAAAAAATAAAGTGACACACAGTGAACCATCATGAGCATGGAAAACTTGGTCAATCCACGAGAGAAGAGACATGGTGTGTGTGTGAGAGAGATCATATTATTCATGAAAATGGGAAGGAAAGGAGTTTATATCTTTTTATAATATGAACCATCCTAAGCATTATCAGGTAGAATTTGGGACAAATTCTTCCTGTACCTTAATATCTTTCTTCCTGCACCCTAATATAAAATTTTAATTCCACAATTGACCCTATCCGGTTTATACGGGTAAAAAAATAAGAACTGGATGGCATCCCCATCCGGTTCACATTTCAAAAAAAATGACAACCGGATGAGTATGTCATCCGGTTGTCATTTCAAAATAAAATGACAACCGGATGACACCCCATCCGGTTGTCATTTAAAAAAAATTCATTTTATTTGGAAATGACAACC
>Ga0209700_107905_pt1 | contig 14364 bp, 11 predicted proteins | sample SiratroredBW_FD_187528 | JGI IMG/M metagenome (GOLD analysis project Ga0209700, IMG submission 187528) | Root nodule microbial communities of legume samples collected from California, USA - Siratro red BW (SPAdes) (version 2) | ecosystem: Host-associated > Plants > Roots > Nodule | place: USA... | reverse complement strand
GCTGAAAAGAGTTATAGAGTTTAGAAGACGAGGATAAGATTACTTTATAAATATATTTTTTAATAATAAAATTATGATAGAACTATTAATATGTTATAAGTCAAACTAAGATTGCTTTTTTTTTTTCTTTTATGCAAGTAAAAAATTTACATCAAATTTGTAGTTGCTCAATGTAAGTTAGTGTGAGATTGAGGATTTAAAGAAATGTAAAATTTATATCGGACACGGCATAGTTTGACATAAATTTTATACTTTTTTTTAAATAGTTTGATATAAATTTTACACTTTTTTTTTAAATAGTTTGACATAAAGTTTACATTATTTTTAAAAAAAATATATTTAGTTTTGGTGTGAAATCAAAACCTAAAAAGAGAAAATTTCAAACAGAAAATGATTAAACAAGAACATAAATCTTAAATCCTAATATTTGAATAATAATATTTGAATAAAAAGGTTTAATCTAACAAAAAAAAACATACTAAACGACACAATAATCTAAATTAAGGAGAAAAATTGTTTATTATTCTATGAGGTTAATGTCCTATTAGAATAATGGAGATTGATCATTAAATATCTAAAATATTTTATTTATCTTATTATACTCATAAAAGTAAAATACACTTGAATCTATGTTAAAATGTATTACTATTATACTTTAGTCCATGTTAGAAGATATTAACTTTGTTGATGTGTTAGTAATATCTCTCTAAATGATAACTTTCATTCAGTATATGATATAGTAGTCACATTCGAACCAATCAACTTGTTTATTACACTAAAATGACAAAGAAGGGAAGCAAATTAATTTCATACAACTTGTACATAAAATAAAATAAATATTTTATATACTAAAAGATGTATAATCTTAAGGTAATCAAATTATAATGACATTGGTTTGCAACTTCCATATAAAATGTTTGTGTCAACCATAAATCTAATTAAATTAAGACATATGTTAGTCATAATTGCCATATATTAATTCAGTGTAATGAAATTAACATTTTCTTGTTACTACTATGTAATCTCTATGTATAATTACAATATATTGTCAATGAGACCTACAGTGAATGACAAACAATTAATTATATGCTTACCAAAATTTAATAAAATAAACACTCATTAAAACTAACCTTTCAAAGTATGGAGATAGGTAAATATATTTTTGTGAGTCACTTATCCATATTTGCAATTATTATTAGATTTGGACCTTTGTGTTCCTAGACTTCTAAATGGATTGAGACTAAATAAAACCATATATTTCGAATTTTCCTTTTTCCAAACTCAATTTGTCCATATAAGTTAGATGTAATCATTGTAATATGGTAAATATACAAGATACAATGCAACTTATATGGCCAGTAGTTAAAAGATAAAAATGTTTAACATGAAGGTTCTTCCAACAACCTCTAGTACATTAGGTAAGGAAATGTAGATCGGACTTGTTGAAGAATATTGGCTCCGAATAATCTAAAGTCCCACCATAATTGGGTGGATCTTCTCCTCAAATTGAGTAATCTAATTAGAAGCTTTGATATTTGATCATACTCCGCTTTTACAATGTTATCATCTCTAATAATAAATTTTTATAAAACATGCTTATCTAGACGAGCAAAATCCTAAACAAATGCAAATCGTTAGTTCAACATTGATATAAATTATAATAATAAAAACTAAAAAAAAATATACAATATAATACATGTGCCCATATCGAGATGTATGTCCAAATGTCCAAGTTAAAAAAATGTGTCTGTAGCCTTCCTTACCATTTGAACATTTGTATTAGATATAAGCACTTGACCTTCATTAATCACTTGTTCAAACTTCCATAACCACTTCAAACACATCCAAAAACAAGCTCAAAACGGTGCGTTATAGGAGAAAATGAAAATGAAAATGAAGTGATTTCAAGTTTGCACCGCCACTAAATGTGAAGAAGAAAAAGTGCAATTACCTAATATAAAATTTTTTATGTCAAACTTTATGGACTCTAAAATGTCTAATTTATGTTAGATTATATGATGATGTGACGTAAATGAGATTTTTTACATCAAAATTATCAAAATCCAACATAAAAATAATTGTATTTGTTTAAAAAAATATCACCACACATTTTTATTGTTGGATAGTTGTTCATCCACCGTAATGACATAAAAGACTAACTTTACATTATTGATATTATAAAATAAATATTTGATCATTGAATATAAAGATCGATCATTAATATTATTTTAATATAATACAAATATTGATGACTAATGACAACATTTATGCATCTCTTCTCTTAATTATTAAAAATTTCTTTAAAATAAAATTATGGTAAGGATCAAAGTTTTAAAATGAAGAATATATCAAATAACATAAAAGAGAAATATATAAAGGAAAATTTGAATGTAATCCTATTTTTTTAGCCTCAACCAAGCTTTCGATACACCTAAAAATATCTTATTATTATGAGTAAAAGAATAACTTATATACTTCTTTCTCATACCTCAACAAATAAGATTCAAATATTTACCATATTAGAAAACTTGGAATCCCAAACTCGTATATAAGTTAATATTTATGGAACAGAAAGTATATTTTGAGCAATAAATGAAATTGTACATGAAACTAGTAAGACAAATAAGACAATTGTACTTCTACAAAATTGTACTTGCATAAAAGGTGAAAGAAAAAATACAAATATACCTTTGCAAAATAGAAAAAAGAAAACACTACTATTAAAAAGAGGCCACCCAACAACATTTTTTCTTATGATCCTAGAATTCAACGTTCCTCTTCCAAAGACTTTATACACTAATAGAGAAGAAGAGAGAATGAACAAGAAAATAAATCAACATTCCTCTTTTATTATAATTCCTATCGCATTATCCTGTGTGTTTTTGTGAAAATATCTAAATCTCGCTATCATTAATTTTTATTAGAAGGTTACGAGAAAACATTATAAGATGTACCAACTGAATAAAGACAAATGAACATGTTGACTGAATAATATATAAATAATGAAAACTAGCGTATCTAATTCTTTAAAATTTTAGATAAGATGTGAAGTCAATTTTTATTTTGTGGTTCGTTCATGACTCTTATAAAATAAAAATGAGTACGCACGAACATTTGTCAGTGACTTAGTAGTTTCTGCAATATTTTTCATTTCAAATTTGTTTGTTAGGTTTATATGTGAAGAAAATTGATATCATTTATCTAATTGAGAAAAGAAATTATCCCACGAAAAAAATGCATTTAAATTCTTAATTATTTTATTACTCTTCTCATCATTTAATAAAATTATAAAATAAATATAAATTTTCTTGATTTTTTTCAAATTTATTGAAATTATTATTTTTCATAAATTGTTACAGCTAATATCAATTATCTCAATGGATTAAGTGTATAACATCTAACCTATCATTAAGACATATGTGATTATCAGAATTTTTCTGAAAGCTTAATACTTCTCAATGGATATAATTAAACAATAATAGATAAACCAAGCTGTATTAAATTTGATCTTAAAATCAAATAAATGGAAAGAAGAAAAAAATAGAATTGTAGTTAATTCAATCCAATTGGTGAACACCCTATTTTTAGGGTAACGTCATCTCAATGGTAAAAGGAGAATAAATAGCATGGTGAAGTTGAAAGAACTGTTTCAACCTATTCTTTATGTTATTAAGTGTGCTTTATTGGTCTTTTTTGTTTCCTTGGTTTGGAGAGTGCAAAGGGAGGGGACCAGAAAAAAAGGTGGAGTGGCATTTCTGGGAAGTAGAAATGCATCATGAACTCAAATGGTTTTTCAAAAAAGGGAAAGTGAATGCCCTCACAATAATGCATTGGAGTTGTTATGTGTCATGATCATATTTTTGGCCCTCCATACAAAATGCACCAGGAAAAGAGTGAAGCCATTTACTGCTACCAAGCTACACAAGGGCCTATTTCTTTTCAAATAACATAGAATTAATTTTAAATGGTTAAACATAATTTGAAAATAAGTCTAGATTAATTTAGTCTAAACTTTATGTTGAAACATAAACATAAACAATGAAACTATGTAAACAAGTTTTGTATTGAGTTATGTTACCAAAAAAGAATTTATATTATCAAAATATATATCAATGTTGGTTGATACAAATGATTGCTGCTTTAATGTCCCTTAACTGTGTGTTAAGGATCTATTCTTGGTGATGAGGTTTTCTCTGGAAACTTTGATTTGATTCCTTCTGACAGAGATTGGTTTTTTCCTAGAATCTATCCCATTTAGGAATATATCTGTCAGTGATACACTTTGTTTTGTTCTGTCACTAGCTTTGTTGTAATCATTATTATTTAGAAAGGAATTTGCCAGCTCAGGCAAGCCAAAATTGAGCAACAGAGGCAACTTGATACTATTATGCCTCTTCACATTGGAAAGAATATGACTTTTAAACCAACAGAGAGAGCCTTTGCCGAAAGAAAGAAACTTTACTTCCTTAGGTGTCAGCTGGCACTTTCTTAGGAACCACCACATTGTTTTGAGTTTTGCCAAATGCATTTTGATCTTTGCAGCCACCATTTTGTAAAGGACTTTCTTTAGTTTTACTAAAATGCCTGGTTTCAGTGTAATGAATGATGATTTTGCAAGATTGGTGAAACTAATTCCTTTAGGTGGCGCAGGCTGTTTCTGTACAGTGTTTGTTCTACTTTGATAGGAGAAGGAATTCCTGAAAAATCAATAAAGTGATTTTGCTGGATAGAACCATATAAAATCCATTTTACTCTGTGTACGAACATGGCTGAACAAAGTGATTACACTGAACCATATAAAAGACTCTGAATATAGACATAACAACAAAGTGATTACACCTTTCTTTATTGTTTAGGGGAAAGGGAGGGAGGTTCATAAGAATGCCAAGAACTTCTTCACATAAATTCTAATTTTTTTTTTCTCTTATCTCTCAATCTTAATAAAACTAACAAAACTAAGGATCACCATTGATCAAAATCTTCAATTCATCTTTGTGCTACATACTAATAAAAAATTGAAAGTAGTGAAACAAAATGAAGCTTGACAAGATCACAAGTTTAGAACAAGAATGCAACATGAAGAAGAAAAAATAACAGTAATTATAGGAGAATACATTTTGTAATAGAGCTAACTTTCATTCTCTCTTGTTTGAAGGATTGTGTGAAAGAGATAGCGAGTGATCATTCATCCTATCCTTTTACCACCTACGTGTTCATAGAAAGTTTCAATCTTTGAACAGAAGGAAACTGCCCACGACCAAAATCACATAATCCAGCAAAATTCTTGAATGCAAACGAGATTTTGAAATGTGAAATCGATCAGGGACAGAAATTGTCAAGGGTTGTTGAAAAAATTAACTTTTTTTTGACAGAAACGTGAGAGAGACAGAGGTTTAGATATTCAAGTGTAAGTCTAAGTTCTACATTATATAGATATGAAAAATTGAGCAACATATAGAAAGAAGACCCGCAAACCTAATGTCTTAAGGTTTTGGGTTGAAAGTGGTGTCATTATGTGGTTTGGTTTGGCTCGGCTCATTTCTCATTTTTATGAGATCTTCTCGGTTATGCCCATTCGGATTCTCCCAACAAGTGATATCAGAGTTGATATTTTGCGGCTTGAGCGAGTATAATTTGACCATGTATTGAAAGTCTTTCTGATAGAGATTATGTACTCGAGTTTGAGAATGTTTCCGCTCGAGGGAGAGTGTAGCAATATGGAGGAGGAACTCTCACTTGAGAAGATTTTTAGATATTCAAGTGTGAGTCTAAGTTTCACATTAGGTAAAAATGAGAAAGTTTAGCAACATATAGAAAGAAGACCCGCAAACCTAGTTGACATCATTTTCTTATATAGTTTGACTCATTTCTCATTCTTACGATACCTATCCAGTTATAACTCTCGGATTCTTTCAATATAATGTCTTAAGGTTTTGGGTTGAAAGTAGTGTCATTATGTGGTTTGGTTTGGCTCGGCTCATTTCTTATTTTTATGAGATCTTCTCGGTTATGCCCATTCGGATTCTCCCAACAAGTGGTATCAGAGTTGATATTTTGCGGCTTGAGCGAGTATAATTTGACCATGTATTGAAAGTCTTTTTGATAGAGGTTATGTACTCGAGTTTGAGAATGTTTCCGCTCGAGGGGGAGTGTAGCAATATGGAGGAGGAACTCTCACTTGAGAAAATTTTTAGGTATTCAAGTGTGAGTCTAAGTTTCACATTAGATAAAAATGAGAAAGTTTAGCAACATATAGAAAGAAGACCCGCAAACCTAGTTGACATCATTTTCTTATATAGTTTGACTCATTTCTCATTCTTACGATACCTATCCAGTTATAACTCTCGGATTCTTTCAATATAGAGGTGTAAGGTTGATTGGATCAAAGAGGAATTCTCAGGTAATTGGAGGCGGTTAGTTAAGTGAACCACGATAAAAAAAATTTAGTAGCTTCTCATTCTAGTTTGTTGTTTACAAATTTTCGGTTTTAAGAATATTGCTTTTAAATTGTACTAACTACTGAGATTGAAAAGGGTCTAAACTTTTCTCATGATTCAGAAGCAGAGTACAACTAGTATAAGAGAAATATCAGTTTCTGATATGTACCAGAAGCTAACCTTTTGCAAACCACTACTCTAAATTATCTTGCTGCTAATCAACTTGTGATTGTAGAGAAGTATCTTGAGCATACTAAATCAGAAATGATTTCCAATATGTGTTGTGCAGAAAAAGGCATAATCAGGCAAAAAAATAAAAATTATTCAACCCTCCTTCAAGTCACTCTCTAATCCAATTCAAATAGTACATCAGCACTTATCCCTCATGACAAATGTCTAAATTTGACTGTTGAAGTTTAAAGTGAATTTGAACATTAGAAGATGTCAATTGTACATTAAAGTCTTGCCCTGGTACTTTCACTTACAAAACTTTCTGAATGTCAATGTGACACCTTTCTAACAACTTAAAAGAAGTGTTTTTGAACATATATGTTGAGAGCCTGAGTAGCATGAGATCACTTGTTAATCATCAGAGTATTTTCTTAGATGATTTCTTCAACACGTTGAACACTGCTTCATAGGTCTTGGACTGTCAAGATCTCAATAATCCTTAGCCTTCTGATCATCAAATGCTCACCTTTTTGATCAATTTGTAAGCTTCTTCAAATGCATAACAATGCTATAAAATTCAAGTTCTACCTTGCACAACAGGAAAATGATCCACTGCACTTGTTCCAAATCACTGATAATTACAACTAACTACTCTTATTTGTTATTGCAATGCTGAGTCTCCACCTGATGTGAACTTCCAATAATTGATGTTATGGCTGCCATAAGAGCTGCACTGAATTTGGGGTCTGTAGTGATAGCAGCTGTTGCTGCATTTACTGTGTCAGCAAAGGAAGCAGGTTGTGTTCCCTGAGAGGCATGCAAGCTAGAAAGCTTACTTTGGTGGGAAAAAATATTTGGTGGCAAAAGTGGGGAAAGGATGTCTTGTTGTGAGGAAGTATTGGTGGGAGTTTGAGTGAGATCCAAAGTGATAGTTGGAAATGGAGCTGAAGCTGAGAGGGTTGCTAGGTTATGTGAAAATGGAAGTGTTGCACTTTCTAGTATGTTGGGGGGTAGAAGGGCATCTGAGCTTGGCATTGATCCTGAGAGAAGCATTGATGCAGCTGCAGAAGTGGTGGATGCCATTGCTTTGGCAGATGGAGGAAGAACATGATTATGCTGCCCTTCATATGTTGTGATCAACACACTTTGATCCTCTGCACTCCTTTGCACCTTCAAAGGAGCATTAGGGCAATACTTAATTCATGCAACTTCATCATCATACAGATATAAACTCACATTGCATGTTCTTTTTCAATGAAATAGCACCAAAACTTTTTGTGTAACATGATTACCTAGTTCAGTATCATTGGTTACAAATTTTATCATTCCTTTTTTTTCACACTTTTTACCATCATATTCTTTTTTTTTTAATTTTTTTACATTATTACGCTAAATTAAATTTGAACATTTTCAATTGATTCTTTAACTAATCCTTTTTAACTAATTTTTTTTTTGTTTTGATTGTTGTGTGATTTTTGTTGTCAACAGAAACTTAATTGTTATTGTTGTGTCACCTTAGTTATTTTGTTTTCAAAAGTAGTCAACTCAATTATTTTTTAATAACAAATTAGAAGAGATTGAAGATATATGATTCAAATTCATCAGTGAGTTGAAACTAAGAAGATGAAAGTAAAAATCACAACAAAATTAACTAAAATAATTATATAAAAATAAAAAATATTGAACCAAAATGTGTAAGAAGGACTCGATTAAAAATAACTACTTAAAACTTAATTATTGTAAAATAAAAAAGATTAAAAAACATGTGATAATTGCAAAAACAAAACTCAAGATGGTAATAAAATGGGAAAAATTGAACTTTAATAATATAATATGATTATTAGTTTATGACAAAATTTGTGATTAAGTCAGATTTTTCTTTCTAACAATCACATAATTCTTAATTTTAACTGTATAAGCATAAATCTTTTACCAAAAACAAGTAAAATTAATTTCCATAAAAAAGTAGGTAGATAGAAAGAGTAGATTGTATACTTGCTTACGAACTGGGCAACCAGCCGCCATTGAGCAACGATAATAAGCTCTTGGACATGGATTCCCTTTTGCCATCTTCTGCCCATACTTTCTCCATTGACATCCATCAGAAATCTGACAGCAATTCATCCAAACAAAGAATCATTACAGATTTCCTTTTTAACAATATATTCATTTAGACATGCCTATTTTTAACTTAAATCTGTTTTTTGCTTCTTTCTTTTGAAAAATGTATATATAATGCTAATATACATTTGTCTTCTCCTGAATCAGGACTGTGTTTTGGGCCTAAAAGGTATACTCAGTAAAAAGGAAGTGTGAAAGATAATTCTTTTATTTAAAGATAGGTTTAACGGTATCTGTCTCGTATATGCCTGTTAATTCTTTATTTAAGGGTGAATCTTATTTCATAAGAAATTTAAGTTTAATAACTTTACTAGTAAAACAATAAAAGTAAATTGTTAAGATCATTAAAACTAAATTCCAGATTCGTATCGGCTATTGCAACGAATATACATAAAATATTTTCAATAACTAATATATGAATATTCAGTTAACCATCCATGTGTTAAAAAAAAAAAATTGTTAATATTTATGAATATGTATCAGATAGAAGACAACTTCTATTTAAACTGAGTTAAAGTGATAAAAAATCTCAATAACTAAAACAACATTAATTATATATCACCTATAAAAAAATATCCCTTTCCATAAGCCACACAATGTCACTACGAGAACCAGTAAATAATTCACTTCGAGTTAGCTATAACTTAGTCTGGAATAAATTAAAATTAAGTTATAAGATACTCATGATTTTTTATAGAGCTATAGTACTTAGAAATAATCAGACATTAGTTTAACGTATTTATAGTTTTTCAAAAGCTGCTGTTACATAAGAAACCATTAATTAGGTGATCTAAAACTCCAAAGATGAATGAGATATGTATTTTTTTTAATTTACTAAAAATACTAAAAAATAGTTATATAATTTTAAAGACGTGATAATTGACAAAACTGATAAAATTTCTACATGCAAACTTTAGAACTCGAATTATATACTAACCATAGGAGAAACAGATCTTGCTCGAACTGATACACGAGCTTTCTTGATCATTGACATGGTTTCTGATGCTTCATCAACTTCCTTGAAAGAACTCAATCTTGTGACTTCTTTTGAGAGCCACCTTGGAATAGCTTTGTCAGATGCCTCCAACTCAGTAACATCTCTATCAGTGCAAATCTTCTGATTCTTGCTTTCCATCAACCCAATCATGTTTTTGCTTTCTTGCACTTTTCCCTTGGAATATTGCTGCGAACTCTCTTCCTTCGTAGCAACTCCAATATCCAAGAATGGCCTTGGAATCATATCAGCTTTCTTACCCTTCACAAAACCATATCAGATTTTTACTTTTAATTAAGAGAGCTTATAATGGTAGCCACTGCATGAAATCCTTCTAATGGGGTGTATATATGTACAATATTATATCCCAAAAATTAAACCATCACATATATGTATATATATATATATATATCAGTGACCTATGTTGTAGCGTAGCGTATAATAGTAGCACCAGTAAAGAAAATTCGAAGAAACTCAGCAGTTGTTAAAACCTAATTGAAACATATGTTGGATTGTCTAATTTATCCTAAAGAAAACGGAGATTAAAAACTTCCACTGTTAATTTATCATTATAAAATCATATTACCTCATTCTTACGTTGTTTCTCCATCATTTTCATAACTTGATTCTGTAGAGCATGGTACTTATCGTTCACCTGATCAACCTCATCTCTTAAGCGTTGATTTTCAGCGTGCAATTCAGCTAGCGTAGCTGCAAACTGTGTGAACCCAGAAAAAAAGGGAAGGAAAAAAATATTTCTTACATAAATTTGTGTCACAAACTAATTATTCCAAGAAACTTTAGATGTATGTAAATACACATACATGATCTTGTATATCTATATATATTCTTTGATCTTAAAAACTAAGTACCTTGTTATCTCCTTTATTACCCCTTGCTTCCGATGATCCTTCTCTCATAGTTGATCTATTGGTAGGTGAACTCTTTATAAGGAGATCTAAACTAGTCTGCAAATTACAACAGATAACAAACATAAGATTTTTATCAATATATTTGATATAATACAAACAAATGAAAAAAAAAAAAATGATGAGTTTCCCTACATCCAAATGAAGCTCCATTTTGTGCACCATTTCATCATCACCAACCACATTTTTCTTCTTATTCTCAGCAAAGAAATCCATCTCATCCATGACCAGTCTTTTCCCATCAAACAACATCATTGGAGAAGAATGTGTAACTGCTGCAATATTAGAGTCATCATTGCAGGTAGCAGCTTCTTCCATGTTCTTAGAATATATGTATATAGATATATAAAGCTTCTATGAATTGCACTTTATAGAAGGAGAATATGTGTGTGTATGTGTATGTGTAAGTGAGTTTGGTTATGGAATGAGAAAAGGGTGCATTAAGGACATGGAAAGAAAGTAGTTAGATCAGTATCAAAGAAGAGTCCTATAGTTCTGCCAATGAATTCTTAAAGGAAGATGTGAAGGGAAAGAGAGAGAGAGAGGGGTCTGATTCTGAGAGGTTGAAGTCAGAGATAATGAGATGCAATGGACTCGGCAACAAAAATGGTTTGGACTAAGACCAAATATTATGTGATGTGGAGGGATTCAAATAATAATAAATATTGAAGATTTTGGAACTGAGGTAAGATGGTGCGTAAGATTTCCACGTGGCAGCTTTTGATAGGGGTATGAGGAAAAATATGGCACCAAAATAGCAGAGACAGTTGTTTGAGACACAGTCTTCTTTATCAACTTTTATTAGAGACACAGATCTGACTTCTAAATTCTCAGCATTGACAAGACAATAATATAACCAAGTGCCAATGAAAGAATATTTTATAAACAGAAATTAGTTTCTTCAATAAATTATTTTATCTCAGAAAAACTAGTTTTCAAATCTTGACCAAGATATGGACATAGTAAAATATTATAAGAAAATTGAAATTAGTGAGGAAGTGATTTATCTTTATTTTTTAAAAAATTGCTGCTGAAAATGTTGTCACCTTGTGATTAGTGAGGAGAAAAGAAATTTTGTCATTAGTACATTGATTCTTCTAGTAAAATATGCATAGATAAAATGCTAGAAATACACTCTGACTAATTAAAATTTATTGAAAAACACAAAAAAGTGGGGTCCATCACTTTGTTTTTTCTTAATTATGATAGATGAATGTTTGATATAGTCTCTATGATTATTAATCGATATTAAAAAAATTAATTAAGTCATTTTTTTTCATTTTTATTATTGAATATGTATATCAAATGACATGAAAATATTTTTTTTTTATATTTAAGTATTCATTTATAAATTTTTTATATTGACTATTTTAAATGTAGTATATTGATTGATGATATAAATGTTATTGATGTAAAAGTGAGAAGATTCATCATTTATTAATATTTAATATAGAAAGTAGATTTTAACATCAATTATAAGGCATAATTGATGTAAAATATAATGTTTTTTAAATGTGATCTTAAAATTTTTTATTGAACAAAGATTTATGTTGAGATGCTCCATGAGCAAGAATAATAATAATAACAATTAAACTCCCTAAATTTGTAAAAAAGGAAAGAAAAGAAAAGAAAAGATGCAAAATGGTCATGTAGATGTTATTTGAATAGGATTTGAGAGATTAGAGAAATTTAAATCAGGTTATAGGTGAAATCTAAGTAAATCTAAAACAAAAGTAAGCATATATAAGAGATTAAAAGTGGAGTAAATAAAGAGTGGTTAATATACTTTATAATGAAGGTAGAGGTTGTAATAGAAAATGGTATCAAAAGGGGGAAACGCTCAAAGGAGAAGGAGGTCATCAAGAAGGTTAAGAGGAGAAAACAAGAGATTGTAAGAAAAAAGAGGTAAAAAATGAATAATTCTAACACTGATACAAAATGTATGAAATGAGAGATACTAAAGTAAAAATACACTTAAATATTAAGTATATTACTTCAATTATTAAAAAGAATCTATAGTATATGCAGTAAATCAATTGTCTATATAAGCTATATAATCTATACAGAATATGTAAAAAATAAAGGTTTATTCGTAAATTTATCATTATACTATTTTAGTATGTAAGTTATTTAAGAATTATAATATTATGTGTACATGTTAGCAATTAAACTTGAAGGGATAAATTTATTGCGGATAATCATCTTAGTCTATATATTTTTATAATAATTTAAGTGTGGTTCAACCAAATAATAGTGAAAATTTTATATTCAATAACTTCTACTAAAATTGATCGATAATTTACATCAACATCCCACAATACATCGCCAACATGTATTTTCTTTTTTATAATTTTTATAATTTTTAGCCTTAAAATTGAAAGATTTTCTCGAAATATATTCATACAAATATTAATTCTTGAAGAGTTAATGAAATAATTTTTTAATCGCTTAAAGTACGGAAAATGGTATAAATCACACTACGTCCTTCTTGATAGTTTCCGTTGAATTAATTCGTATTCATCAATTAGGGTAAACTTCAATTTTATAATTATCCTTTAATTTTATATTAGTTTCTAATGGCCCCACTAAATTGACTTATGGACGGTGCCGTTATATATACCTTGCAAGTAATAACTTAAATTTATTGGAACAAATCAATCCCTTAAAGTCACATAATAGGCTTCAACCAATATTAATACAAATATGTAATTAATTAACACAAAATTTCTTGTGAGAAAACTTGTACATTCAACTATAGTCACAATATTAAAAACTAAAACCTTACAGAAATAATATGTTTAGTAAATAATTGTGTGTTCAATTCGAGTGCCAAAATTAAGATTAGTTTATGCACTCCAGAAATTGACTTTTGTTTTATATTTAATTTTCTTCTTAATCATTAATATTCTTCAAAGAGGAGACTAAGAAATTCCCACCAACCATTATGGAGATTTCTCAAGGTTTTCCCCTTAATTAAGTCAAAATCATTGTTTCAATTTTATGGTCAGATCATATATAACAATTTAATAACTAAAAAGGAGCCAAGTTTGTCTCAACAGTGTGCAATTCTCTTTGATTTAAAAAAGAAACCAACCTTTTTTTAATTCTCAACTTATTCTTTGACAAATTACATGAAAACACATACTCAAATTATGATGTTGTTTTTGCACTATGCGTCAGTGCTGATTCAAAAAAACAAAAAAGAAAAAAATTTAAAAGTAGTTATTAATGACGTAGTTCAGAATCATTGACTGTTTCCATTCATATCATTACAAAATTTTCTATTTTAACCAAACAATAAAGTTTTCTTTACAATTCTTATCAGAGTTGTATTAGATACTGTCATATAATAATTTCACGTCCAATAATAAAAAACTATGAACAGTAATTTGAAATTCCTGATATTTAGATTTTATTGAAGATTATGAAAGTAAAAAAAATGTTTATGCATATCATAATCTAAATTATTTGGTCAATGATAATATTAAAAGGACAGTTTTGTCCATAAATACCCAAGAAGAGTTGTGCGAACATCTCTCTTCCATCTCTCAAACTCAATCACTTATCCTTAAAGAAATAAAAACTCTAAAGGAGAAAGAAGAAGAGCCTTATAAAATCATTAATAATCTAATTCTTGATATAAATAGATTAAAACAAACAAACGAAAGACTTGAAAGTTTGTTAGCCAAACTAATAACTGACAACAACTTAG
>Ga0209700_107904_pt1 | contig 14367 bp, 5 predicted proteins | sample SiratroredBW_FD_187528 | JGI IMG/M metagenome (GOLD analysis project Ga0209700, IMG submission 187528) | Root nodule microbial communities of legume samples collected from California, USA - Siratro red BW (SPAdes) (version 2) | ecosystem: Host-associated > Plants > Roots > Nodule | place: USA... | reverse complement strand
TATATTTCATCTTCTAATATCTTTTATTCAATTTCAACAATTTTTTTCACTTATTTTCATTTTTTTTCATTCACTCTCTTACTTTCCATTACTTAATCTAAACAAAGGTTTAGGAGTTTTTTTTTTTCAACACTAAATTATTTCTATCCATACTCTCAGATACTATTATCACTGAGATCTTGATATTTTCTTATAATAATTTAATTTTTATTAACTTGATGAATTTTCTGAAACGATAAAATAAAAAAAATAATCAGTTATATCAGTTTTGTCCACAATATGTGTAGAGGATATCTATTTAATTTATTAACACATGGCTCTTTTCTTTTGTTGTTAGGAATAATGTAAGACCTATAGGTTTTTTATTTTTCTTTTTATTCTTCTTTTCCTCTTCTTTCTTCACTTATTTATTTTCTTTCTCTTTCTTATTTTCTTTCTCTTTCTCCTTTTTCTTATCTCTACCATCTATCTAAATTTTAAAGTCATTTCTCATCTCTTTTTTTCACAAATATATAAAAGGTACTTAAGTATAAAATACTTCTAGCAAAATTTAAATTAGACTGAGTTTTTTTTTTTTTTTAGAATCTTTATCTTTTGTCTATTGCTGAGGACAGAAATAAATATTATGTCAAAGAAATTATTATAAATATGATTTTAATTGGAAACTATATTTATCAAAATTGTTAGTATTATGTATTGAGGTGTTGAATGGGATTGTGTTTTCATTTGGTTTTAAACACAAATTTTGGTTTGGAAAGTGAAATTAAGTTGTAGTAATAAGTGGGGTTTTGAAAAATCTATAAGTAATAGAGTACTATATTGCTCAAGAAATATTCTTTTGGTTTAAGTAATATATGTGTTTCCACTCAAGCAATTTATTTGTAGTTTAAACTATGATGAAATTGTTGAGTTTTTGCAACATAAGAAGATTCAATATCAGTAAATCATGAACAAATCATATGTTTATTTTATTCATTTCTATTTAAACACTTGGCATCTTAATAAAAGTAAATCAAATATCTTTTTCAAGAATATATCACTTAAGCATTAATAGGACATTTAAGTCATTTGACATACCATTCAGTTAACATTGATATAACTTGAGCATGGATGTTTAATAAAATCTTGGTTCGTTGTATTTAAATGGTGAAGGACAATTAAGTGATAATTTTTATATCTAAGAGACATTAAAGTATAATTAATGTATGTTTTAATTCAATTTATATTTGTGTAATTGTTTAATGAGTTACCTATAAAAATTCTTGAACTTGTTTTTTAGGTAATTATAAGAAAATGTATGAAATGAATATGGTTAATGGATGTACAAAAGATTCTTATTTTATAAATTATATAAATTAAATTATTAGATAATAAGGAATTAATAAATATTTTTATATCGTTGTTATATATATATATATAGTTGTACAGTCATTTATACATAAATTCATCATTTATAAAACCTATTTTCGTATAAATGAATTAAAAGTTAATTTCAAATAAAAATATTTTTATTTGCTATTCTCTATTAAGAATATTTAAGAATATATTTTTATTTATCATTTTTTTTGTCAAATCAAGTTAGTTTGTCATGAAAAAAAAAAGTATTAATTTAATTAGTGGAAGACAAAAAGAAAAAATGATCTTTTATGGCTTTAGATAAGGTTTCATTTTCAATGAAAACATAATTATATATTTTCAAAAATGTTTAAGTAGCAGTAGAAGATTTTCAAAAATATCTACATAAAAGAAATAAAGTGAGATGATTGACAATTTTGTTTCATTCATATTAAAGCTGAATTGGAATCTTTATTTACATCCTTTCGTTTATATTCAAATAGCATAATTTAGTCATTTATATTTATTAATTTCATTTTTTACTACAACTAAAAATTATCACTTGATAATTCTTTATTATATATATTAAAATAAATATTATCAAAATAGTTTATTATTATGTTGTATTTTATTAATATTATCCATTAAGTAAAAAATATATTGGCAGTCAAAATATATATTTTCTTTAGAAACACTAAACTTTTGAAGAGATATAAGGTGCTATTAGACTACCAGTTTACTAAATGTATCAAATTTTAAGTTATGACATTTATTAGGTAAAAACACTTTATATTTTTTTTTTCTCATTAGTCAAACACATCAATGTGTTTTTATGTGCGTGATGACTAATTACTTTAACTCCAAAATGATGGATGGATGAAAAAATAGCACAATCCAAAGGATGACAATTCTATAAATCTTTAGAAAATTTCTATTCTACCTATGATGAATAAATAGACGTAACAAACTACATATTAAATTGTTAGAAATTTAAGTTTTGTATAAATAAAAATGAGAATATTAAATAATATATAAGAAAACAAGATTCACAAATTTATTATTTTAAAGTTTTAAATTGAAAAAATATCAAACTTTTATACAAATTTAGTTTATATATCATTATTGATGAATCTTATGATAAATCTCCAAAACTCAAAAGAAATATGAAAATTAATTGTTCATCTTGCCGATTAACTGGAAAGATTTCAATATAGTCTACGTGAGGAGTGTTCCTAATAAAACTTTTAGATAAACATGTCTCTTTATCTTGAATCGTGTAAGAGTTGAAGATTCAAGATAAATGAATTTTTCACAAATACACATATAAAATAACAAGATTTTGATTTGATATTTAAAATTTGTAATAAACTACAAAATTATAAAATTATGTGTTTGGTTTCTTATTAAACGAACTTTCCACATAACTTTTGTGAAAGTGGGGTGAATTTTAACTTACAATAAAGAAAGTGACAAAAGCAAATATATTAAAACGTGCAATATTAAGAGTAGTCTTTCTCACGTAACAATCTCAGTGACATCTGAATGGTGGTTGTCAATGTTCCATGTTCGCATGCGATGAGCAGTTTGCTCCACCTACACTCATAATAAAAACCATTAAGCATATCGTTCATGGCAAAGAAAATGGATTAAACAACATATATCAATACTTTTATATATGAAAATTTGTTAAACAAATCAAACATGAATTAGCTTCGCAGATCGTCTTTTTTTCTATTATGGTATAATTTTGTATAAAAATTCTTAAAATAGATAAATTTTTTTTTATTTTCATTATAGATAAATAGTGTTATATTAACATAATTTTATTTACGAAAAAATCATATCATGATGACACAATTTTATGACAATTTTATTTAATTAAAAATGACATCACGTTTAAGTGGTATGATTTCAGTACAAATGATTATTAATTGTAATTTTGATAAATTAAAATCGTAATAATATAATAGAATTTCAATTCAATTTTAAATATATTGGAATTGTATCATTATAGTATACCAATAAGACATGATTTATCCATCACGATAATAAAAGATATTTTTACTCATTTTAAAAGAATTTCGAAAAAATTGTACTAGAATGAAAAAACAAAAAAAACCTACAAACCGTCATGAGTGCAAAATTTTCGAATTGGTTGCCAAAGGATAGCTGCTTAATTTACCTCTTTGGTCCAGTTAGTCTTCCAAATAATCAGTAAGAGGACTAAAATCTGCAGAAGATTGCCGCATATTGTGCCTCCCCAGAGACCCTAAATAATCACTCATTACAATATTGTAAATATTCCACACACACATATCTTAGACATTAAATATCTTAGACATTAAAGTAAAAAAAATTCTTACCTTCAACCCTAAATGCTGCTTGAAACCAAGGAAAATTCCAATTGGGAGTCCAACAAAGTAATAACATGCCATGTTTATGTAAGCAACCATCACTTGCCATCCACTTCCAATGGCCACACCTATGCAAATATATAAAAATAAAATACTAAATGTATGCTACAGAATGAACTGTTTTTGAAGTTATCAGACACATCAAACATTCACCTGATATGACCTGTGATGCACTATTGAGAAGCATTGTGATACCAAGAAGGTATGCTAAATCAGCAACAGCTAGTATCATATCCTCACTATTGGTAAAGATGGTGGCGAAATCTTCTTTGGTGAGGAAAATAAGTGTCATGAAAAGAATACCAAGGAGGAGAGACTGGAACATTGCCACATAGAAAGAGTATTTGGCTGCTCTTGGGTGTGACATGCCTAGTGTGTTGGAGACACGAACACTTGGAGACAAAGAATCAGCAATCAGTGTAAGAATTCAAAGAATACTTCAATTGTAAGTGTCTTCTGAAAAACTAAATTCAGAAAATTTTCATCTGCCTAAACTGTTTGTTAATTTACTAACTCACCTTATGGCTGTGCTTATTCCAACGAGCAGCGTGTAATGCCAACCCTGAACATTGAAGCTAGAAATACAAAAGTAAGTACATGAGGAAAACCAAGACAAACAGTTCTGTTCATGGAATATGAAAATCACGGAAAAAAAGAAATAAACATCTTAAAATTAGTGAAAGTTGGTGATCTTACCAAATAGAATAGGAACCAACAGAAATCACAGGATTGTCTAGTAAACCAACAAGGAGCATGATGCATGTAAGATACCATTGCTCTAAGCAAATCATCACAGATGATGCAAGGCTTAACTTAGCAAATTCCCATAAATCCCTAAATGCCATCCAAGAAAATCCACTCCATTCTTCCTTGCTCCATCCAATGGTATACACAAACAAAGCCACAGCATACAGCCACCCTATGATGTTATTCACCATGGCCAAGCCAGTTGTACCCCAACCAAACACATTTATGAACATGTAAAGCAATCCATTTTGAATGAGCAAAACCACAAATGCTATGCACATGATAACTTTAACCTTGCTTTGTGCCTGAAGAAATCTCAAGGTGGGAAAAACTATAGCAAAGGAAAACATTTGAGGAATCAGTTGTATAGAATATTTGCCAGCAAGATCAGCTATTCCTTCATCTTGGCCTAGCAGCTTTAAGATTGGTGTGGCATATACATAAACAGGCAAGAGGATTGTGCAAGTGAGAGTAAGTATAATCCATGACCTTTGAACATAAATACAAGTAGATTGAATTTTCCCTGCTCCAAAAGCTTGGCCACAAAGTGTTGCCAGTGCAGATGACATACCAAACTGCAATTTTACACAAGTTAGAGTAGAAAAAAAAAATCAACAAAACATGAGAGTTTGTTAAGGCATTTTCTAACCAGCAAGTAAAAATAGATGGCACTTAAGACCCCTTGGCTGACAGAGATAGAAGAGAGTTCAATGTCACCAAGATGACCAGCATAGATGGAAGTTGAGGAGTTTGTGAGGAACTGAAACAGATGGGTCAAGGCTACTGGGAATGCTAACTTCCATATCTTCACTGTCTCTGTCCACAAAACAAATTTAACATCCTTCAACCTTTTCACTGCCAAATAGTCAGATTCTGAAGTAAACTTTTGGATCACTAGTGGTGTCTCCATTTGAAGAGTTCTTCCTTCACACAGTTTCTGAGAATCAAATTTGTTATGAACTTCCAATCATGCACATTATATGCTTCTGGTTGAGGTTTTATTTTCAAAATGAAGATAAAGGCATTATTGAAATTTGAATTGTATTGGTCTACTGTTAAACCAAACATCTTAAAAGTAATAAAGGGTCACAGCTGGAAAATGTTTCATGATTTTTTCCACAAAGTTTGTCTTGTGAACTATTTGGTCTTATCTGTCTTATGTTGCACAAGAGTGAAAAAAGTTAAAAGAATAGAAAAAGAAAATGAAAGAATAATTTCTTTAGGTTACATCTAATGTTGGTTTGTGATGATTCAGAAATGAAAAGAAAACCTAGGAAGTTTTAGTGAACTTGAATTTGACACATCATGCTTGTGACTTTAATAAGAGAATTTTTGTCTTCAAATGCTGTAATGTGAAACATATATTCCAGCTCAAGTCAATGTGCAATCCAATGTCTCTCTACATGCATACAAATGCTGCAACATGCATGACTACATTTCTTTTACTCCTAATATGTACAAGACTTTATGTGAACATTTTATTCTGATTCTCATAACTTACAAATTATCCTGCAACTCAACTTCATTATATTAAATTTTTTAATATAAACTTAATTTTTAACGGAATTCATGCTCTTGATTTGGGTGATTCCTTGGATGGTAGTGATGCAATAGTTCTCTTGTAAAAATGAAAACTAAGTCTACGAGTCAATTAATTTAATTGGCAGATCCGTGGTTGAAATTAAAATGGAGAAACAATTCCAGCGAAATTTCAATTATGTGTTTTGCTGTTCAAATCAAGTGTGATTTATCTTTCCTTTATCTGGGGAACTTGTTATTTTCTGCCATGATTCATTTTTGCTGCTTCATCAAAAGCAATAAATTACCATCATACTTTTAGGGGATAGAAAAAAAAAATATTGCAGATATATTTTTTAAATCCAGTATGTTTTTTTAAATTATTTGATCTCTTAAAAAATGGCTTTAGAACAGTGAAAAAAACCTCAATACATAAACCTGAAATAAAAGTAAAATCCAACAAAACAACTTATTGAATATTAAAATAAGGTGTAAATATATAAGGAAGGATTGAGAATTTTCATAACAAAATCCCACTGCTATTTCCATATTATTATTATAAATTTTTATTATAAATTAAATTTTTTCTTTATGATTAACTTATAACTTGTATGTGTTTAAAAATATACTTCTTAGGATTTCAACTTTAGATTAGAAGGAAGTGTAAATATCATGTAAGAGTTGTGTTTAGTAAACTAAAACATATTTTCTCTAATCAATTTGAATTTAAGAATAGGATTTGGAATTTAGATAAAAAAAAATATGAATATATAATGTAGGGATGCCTTTAGTAAACTAAAACATTTTCTCTAACTTATTTGGATTTTAGAGTATGATTTGGGTTTTAGATAAGAAGAAAGTGGGAATATCATGTAAGAATTGTATTTAGTAAATTAAAACATATTTTTTCTAATCAATTTGAATTTAAGAATAGGATTTGGACTTTAAATGAATAGGGAGTATGAATACAATATAGGAATTGAGTTTGATAAATAAAACTCATTTTTTACTCATCAATTTAAACATAAGAACAGAATTTGGATTTTAGATGAAGAGGAAATGTGAATATCATATGGAGGTTGCATTTAATAAATCAAAATACATTTTCTCATTTTCTTTTCTTTTTATTCTGTTTTATATTCATTCATTTCCATCCTATAATCCAAACAGAAAAAGTATTGTATAATGAGTTAGTTTGGATAAACTTAAGATAAGTAGTTATGAAATAAATTATTTAAAAAATAAATAAATAAGATTTCTTTATTACAAAATTAAAAATTAGTGCTTATTTTATTTAAAGCAAATAGATTAAATAAACACATACAAACTATTTATTTTATTGAAAAGCCTAGATGAGGCGTCCTAGATTAAAAAGCATTCAAAAAGCAAATAGATTAAATAATCACATAACAAAGTATAAATTAAAAAGGCCAAACATATTTACCTAATACTTATTCCAATGTATGCAATTAGTCTGAGGGGGTAATAGACGTGAGAGGTCATTTATTCAAGCCTTTCATGATTGTATGAAGCAGGTGATAATAACATAGTTCTAATACTTAAATTTTGCAGTTTTTAAATTTAACAATGATATTGTAAAAAAAATTTAATTATTAATATAAAATATTATCATCATTTTAAAATATTTGCTTTTGATCAATATTATTTTTATTAAAAAAAAGGTTTATAATACAAAAATATTTTTTAGAATAAATTATTGTATTCCAATTAATTCAAATAAAATATAAATATTTTTAAAAAACTAAAAATAATATATTTTAGATTGTATATTTTAAAATATATATTTTATATTTTAAATTGTATTTTTCATAATGCAATTTCAAAAGAGTAAAATGACTTTTAAATTATATAGGAGTGCAGTTAAATTTGATGGGCATGCATAAATGTGCTTTTTATTTTCCATAATATTAAGAGGTTGTCATTCTTCAAGAATTACAATGTAACTATTAATCAATTGGATTCATTTTTAATATTGAGAAATAAAAAAAGAAAATTTACAACTTAAATATAATTTTAACGATAAAAAATAATTAGAAAACATCATGGAAAAAAAAATTGACCTCAAGAACATGCATAATATTTTTTGAACTCTCAAAACAGTTTAAGCGGTGCATTGAATTACTCAGCCAGTAATTCAATTTTTAAAATATTAACTACAATTAGTTTAGTTTATAATAAAAATAATTTTTTTTTTAAGTTACTTCGTTTTTAATCTATTAGGACAAAGACTAATTTCTCCTATAATATTGTAACTACCACTAATCCATGCTTATTTTTACACAGAGAATAACAAATGCAGTATTTCCTGATAATTACTTTATCAACCACACAAGTATCTAACCATTATATCAACTTATTGAGTTTTTTTTTTTTATAGCTCGATTTAATTCAATTAACTTTTTTCTTATTATTATTATTTAACACCAAATATCAAAATCCTGTTTTAATATATTTTCTTCAAAGGAGACCAAGATTTTGCTGACCCACACACACTTCAGATACTGACATTGCTCATTAGCTTTGACAGATTTCACCTAAACTAAACAAAATGTTAACCCATAAACAATTTTCTAGAGGATAAGCCCAAAGGAAAATATATCATCCATAACTTTTTATTTTATAAAAAATAAAAATCCTAACTTTATAAATTTGTGCTAAAGCTTGTAAGTATTTAACTTTCTAAAATAAAGAAATAAATTTTGACGAACGTAAAAAGTTTACACTGCTTTCATTTTATACTTTTAAAAGAAAAAAACAAAAAAACACAGTTTAATAACAATGGGCATTTTAATAAAATTTCAAAACTGAGTACTGTGATATTCCGATGTAGATTTTAATATGAGGTTTCATGATGATGAGTCGAAATAAGTCTTTGGAAAACATGTGCCCTAGATTTTATAAATAACTAAGAAATCGAACTGCCACAAGATATATATTTATGATAATATAAAAATGTAAATTTAAAAAATATTTTTTAATAAAAATATAACATAATATTATACTAAATAACGTTTGAAGCAGTATTAGTTTTTCATTGTCTTCAAATAAATACATAAAGTAACTCATGAAATAGTAACATATAACACTTTATATGAAAAAATATATATAATTTAAATTGATGAAATTTTTATTTCCAATAAATATTATTATTTATTTGGTTTTCTAGTTTAAAATAATGAAATTTTAAAAATTTTGTATTCACTATAATATAAAATAATAAAAGAAATTTAAATAACTTATAAAAAATTATAAAAATAGGAGGAAAATGAAATATCTGTTTACAATTTTGATGCTTAGCTAATAACTCTGTGTGTTATTGTATAAAACATTATAATATCTAAAATAAAAATAATAAAAAATTGTAAATCATCCTTTTATTTCTACCAAATCGGTTTCAAAAAAAAAATCAAGACCTAAAACAAAGTTATTTCACAAAGTGTTCTTAAGGAGAAAATATTGGTTTCAGCCTTATAAGCATAAAACATTTTCAAATTTCATTGATTGTCTTGTTTGAATTTAAGATGTGAAACAAATAATTGTGTTTTCAATCTTAACTTGAGAGAGTATGAATAAAATGAATACTAGATTATAACTCTAATGCTAGTGAAAAGATAAATCAAATTAAAATTTTGTTAAAGGAATTGCATTTAGAGATCTGAAGAAGAATTGTTCTAGAGATATTATTACACTTAATGCATGCTAAATTGATGTGCAAGTGGAATTTTGTTCAGCGAGACTCAATCTGAGAGTAAATAAAAATTTAACTAATTAAATTTAATAAATTCAATAAAATGAAATGTAAACTTCTTATGTATTCCATGTTTATTATTCGTAATTTTTTTTATTTAAAATTGAGTCAATTAAATATTGATTATATTACTCTTTTTACTATCAAAAATATAAAGATGATTGATTATGGTGTGTAAATAGTAATAAGGAAGGTATATTTAGTGAAACATGTCTTGTATGTACTAAGTTAGAACATTCAATAGAAATAGATTTTACTCATACATAGACTTGTACAAAAGAAGGTATCAAACAGCGAGAATTGATAGATATTTTTAACATTAACTTGAAAGTGCGTTGTCATTTTTACTCAATAATACCTTGTGATATTTCTTTTTCTACTCTCTAGCATTATTCACAACCTAAATATTCATTTTTTTCAGCTTTATTTAAAATTTAATATTAATAATATGTTTTAATTTGAATTGGTTATCTACTTAAGTTTGTAACAAATCTCATCCAACTGATTTTCTAAATAGGTGTGTCAAATGAATGAAATTCGCTTCTTAAATATCACGTTTCCATTTTTTTAACTATTATTAATATTTTATATTTTATACTTTTATTAATTTATTTATGAGTAGTTATATTTTGACAACTACACGTGACACTCTCACTTTACAATCTTATGTGGTGCTGATGTGGTTATGATAAATGATGTGTAAAAAACATTCCAGAGTCACTGAGAGTTATTTTTAGAGTTTACATGTTTGGAATTTTATCTATAACGCTTTCTAGCATATTCCATCAAGGGTTGAGAAGGAGTGAGTTAGAATCTCAGATCTCTTGAATCTCGTCACTGCTGTCGCCACCGCTGTCCCATCGCATTGAGCCCGTTGTCACCTTAATGTTTGGTAGTATGCAAAAAAATACCTTAATGTCACACGAAATCTTCTTCTTTGTGCAAATGGATGCACTAGACTCGTATCACGTTTCAAATTTTAAATTTAGATACTTAAAACTGAATTATGTCTTTTCATAACAAAATACTCTAAATATCCTGAGAAAAATCCTATTTTACTTTTATTTACGCATACAATTATACCACGTCAGCAGTTGACATCTGGGTATATGTCAGTTATAATTGTCAAAGCAAAGTTTTTTCCTTTGTTTATTTTATTTAATGTATATTTAAAAAATAACATTTTTCTTTTAAAATATTAGATTAGATAAGATAAAAGAATACTTTAAACTCTTTAATATCATGCACTTAAAATTAGTATCGGAGATTATAAGAGGCGAAGGTAGCCTCAGTCCCACAATCCTGTTGTCAATCCACAATTTCCAATACCTTTTCTCTAAAAATAGAAGGAGAAATAGTGTTATTGATAATTAAGGAGGATCTAGTTTTTTCATATAATTTATCTGTGTGCAAAGTAAGGATGGTAAAATATGAGTATAAAAGTAAGAAAAGCTTCTCCATTATTAGACATATTAACATTACATTTATTTTAATATATTATTTTTCAAAATTATTGATCAAGATATTAGTGCTTAAAACAAAAGTTATCCTACAATAACAAGTAAAAAATATATGTTTTTGAAATATCTTTTTATTTAATTTTATCATCATTTTTTAGCCACAAATATAATAACCATATTATGTTTGATTAGGACATTCTTTTTAATATAATGTACACCCATAAGATATTCTATATGTTGAAGTATAATGTAAAATAGAAGGATTCTAAAGGGAATAAGAAAAAATAATCGAAAAGGTGCAAAACCTTTCCTATACTTTTTATGATGCGATTATGCTTATTAATTTCTAAGTATATTATATAGGAAACAAGATATTAAGATATTAATGGACTATAGTGCAAGGCATGCCAATGGATTGCAAACAAGAATATAAAGGAATTTCCCAAAGTCTATATCTTACCGTACATAAAAAGTGAATATATTCCACGACTACTACTACTTGTGATTTAAGAACCAAGATAAAAAAAAAAATGCTCAAGTTGCACAAATTGGGAATCCTTAAAAGGATAATGATTACCATTGCACTTATTATTAAAATATAGTATTTTATGAGTATGATTTAGTCTAATTGAAGGAGAGATAAATATAGTTTTGTCTTGTTTAAATTAAAACGATTGTATTCTCACACGTTGCTGGGTAAATGATTAAGTGGTAAAAAAATGCCTTTCATTCCCATTATATATAAATGTTCATCTAATTAACAATATGCATGAGTTATTCTTGTGGATGTTTGTTTATATTTTGGGGTCTCTTGGAGTCTCTAAACCGCTACTCAAATCTATTTAGAACAAGAAAGAATGTTTGCACAAGTTTTGAATAATGTTTGTAATATTTATTTTTTAATTTTCGTCTTTACAGTCGAGGGTAACTTGGTTTTTGTCCAAATTTTTCAAGAGACGTATTTGATGGTTTTAGATGAATACAAAAATCTCTTATATATATGAATTTACAATGATAGGATTTTATTAATCAAATAGCACAAATCTTTTATATATATGAATTTTTATAATCTTTTATATATATGAATTTTTATAAGAAGTTGAGTATGATACAAAGTTCTTTAGTATCTCGAGAAGGGATTTTTTTGGGGTAAAAGTTTTTATGAGTTTGAATTTTCAATCTTTTGAAGATATGAGGCATGTCTTTGGTAATTGGTTTCTGAAATTTGTCTATATATCTATATTTTCATAAACCAAAATTAACTAAGAAATAATGTTAGATACGTGTGCATGGTAAAATTGAGTATAAAACAATGATAGGTATAGATACATTGTTTATTCATGAAATATTGACAATCGAAAGTAATTAATTAGAAAGTAATTAATTATTGGTGACATTGAAATCCCCTTAACATTAGATTGTTACACAATGAAAAAAAGATTAAAGGTTATGTAAAAAAGGATTAAAAGTTTTGTACTTGGGTTCTTGTGAATGTTTATATTTTCTCTATCTTCCTTAATAAATTTTGATGAAATATCATAATTTTACTTTTATAGCTGGTATAAAATATGAATAACTTTCTTATTTCAGTTTATTTAACAAAACGACAAGTCATAAACTTTAGTTCTACAAGAATTATAAATAAGAATATAATGAAAATTTAAAATTCAAACAATTGTGGCAAAAAAAAATTAAATACATAATTACAACTGTACATGATGATCAAATTTTATTTTAAAAAATAAAAGAATATTTTTTATCCTTTAAATTTTTTTAATTAACTTCAGAATATAATATAAATATCAAGATGAAATAAATTGGCTTATAACGGAGAATTAAGAAAATTATATTTCTATTATCATGACCAATATTTAAACAATTATTAATATCACAAATATTTAATTAAATATAATATTTATTTATTCTAAAGTAAAACTACAAATCCAAAATTAAAATGCCTAACAAACAACTTGTTCATGACAATTCCATGTCAAAGAAAATAATTTTCTTTTTTAAAATTTCGATTGACAGTCTAAGGTAATTAAGCATTAAAAATAATATTTGACTAAATTCAAAGATCGCCCATATTATTTATATATAAAAATTAAGAAATAAAATACTTCTATATTTATCTGATGAAATATTATAAATATATATTGATCTATTCGTATTATTAATATCTCATTCATATTAAACTTATGATGAAAAATAATTTAAATTAAAGTTATAACAAACTCATTTTTTATCATCATAAATAATTTCATCAAAATAATTATTATATTAAATAACATAAATATGATACAGAAAAAGCACTTTAAAAGTTATTGCAAGATAATAAAATTTTGATCACGCATATGCACTCCAATCATTTGTCGTATTAATTCTTAAAAAAATCATTACACAACAAAAACGTGAATCATGAACCAATACGAAACATAATTCCACGTTCTCCTGAAAAACGTAAACATATATTTATTATATATATTGTGAACAAGGGAAATGTGTTCACACAAGAACATTATTTTTACAGAAAAAAAATCAAGTACAGGCAAGAAGTTAAACTTAGCTAACATGAAATGAGAATAGCAAAGCCCAAGAACAATGGCTTGGAGCTGCAATTACAAATTTGTTGGGCTAACTTTGGACGGCTTCTTCTTGAAGCTCCAAAATTTCTTCGGACACTACCAAATTTTTTGAGATTTCCGAAAGTGTCCCATTTGCGAAAACCATTTTGTTCCTCTATATATATATTATTAAACTAATGCAACAGTAAGGATGGAGGTGTGTAAAGAAAGCTTAGAAATGCAGGAAAAAGCCATCCTAACTTTGTAGTTGAACAAAGAATTTCTAGTGGCAATTACTTTCTACACCCCCTTTTTGACATGCTTTACCATAATTAGATAAAATGACTGAATTATCTCATAAACTTTTCTTTCACAGCACTCCATCACCGTTGTCTTCAGCTGCCGCCGATACACTATCATCATTGTAGAAGAAGAAAAAAAAAAAAAGAACATTAAAAAAAATATATCATTCTAAAAATCTCTTTCCAGAACATATTTCATGTGATATGGAAAGTTTGTTTTAGAAAATTTATTTTAGAAAATATAACTTAGAAGGCACT
>Ga0209700_107901_pt1 | contig 14370 bp, 8 predicted proteins | sample SiratroredBW_FD_187528 | JGI IMG/M metagenome (GOLD analysis project Ga0209700, IMG submission 187528) | Root nodule microbial communities of legume samples collected from California, USA - Siratro red BW (SPAdes) (version 2) | ecosystem: Host-associated > Plants > Roots > Nodule | place: USA... | reverse complement strand
AAAAAAAAAAAAAAAAAACCACCCCTCCTGTCACACCTCACAAACGAGAACCTCTTTAGAAATCACTCCGCTGCTCCGCCTTCACCTTTCGTTATCGTCATCACCGTTGGTAGCTCCTTCATGATCACTCACCAACACTCTTCTCCGTTTTCACAAAGCCACAAGAAACCTCATTTCTCCCTCACGAAGACATTTGTGAAATTACCAGAAAAATTGATGGGTGCATGAAGCAAATGTGCTAGTTCAGAAAACAATTGCCTGAACAGGAGGAGACTCAAATGATAAAATTATTGGCACTTTATCTCTCATCTTATTTACCGAGATCCGAAAACCAGACATCTGAAATCAAATTATTGTAGAGCGAGAAGGAAGTAAAAATTATAAGTCGGTGTCACCTCCGCATTTAATCTCTAGTGTTTCTCCGTATACTCATAGTTTTACATCTAAATCCATTTTTTTTACTTGGAACAGTGGAAAATAATCATTGACATTTTATAGGATCGTGATAAAATAGTAAATAAAAATTCTTTTTATATAAATGTTTTAACTTTTGTTTATACATACTCTACAAAATGTTTGATGTTGCATCTAATCAATTACCTAGAGCTTTAAATTTGAAATCAGGAGATGAAGATGAGAATGTAAAAGTAAAGATGAGAGAATGAATAATAATTTCAAAAAATCATATTCCTTTAAATATCAAAATTAACTATCTTTTTTTACTTCTCTCATTTATGGTTCAATGTCACGGTTTTTAAAATCAATCTTAAGAAAAAAATTAACTAAATTTATTTATAAGTTAAAATTAGCTTATAGATAAGTTAATATAAAAAAATATTTTATATAATTTTCATAAAATTCATTTTTTAATTTGTGAGTAAATTATTTTAATATGTGAACAATTATTTTATATTTTTTTCCTCAAAATAATTTACGAAAGTTTGTTTAAGAACATATCCTAAACATAATTATTTTATTTATCTAATTATCTTGATTTTTATAACATTAAGATGATAGCCAACATTGATTAATAGAAATAATAACCATTTATTTTTCTTAATTATTTTGTCAAAAGTTTGGATTTTGATATTTTGTATGATGTGTTATGTTTGGAATTTGAAGAGGTATCGTATCACTATCAGACTTTGTATCCTTTTCGAGTCCATGATTAAGAATCATAAAGTGGACCAAAACGCATTAGTGTTGATTATTTTTAAATTAAAAATAAAAGTAAAATACAATTTAAATAACTAAGATTTTATTTGACAGATGTAAATACATAATAATATCACAATTTAAATTATTAATATTTATAAATTAAATTTCAATTATTAGTTATAATATAATAATTTAATAGGTAAATGTAATAATCTTTTTTAATTTATTTCAATAGAAATATTAATAATTAATTAAATATTTAAAAATATTTGGATTAAAAAGTGTGATATATATATATATATATATATATATATATATATATTGAAATAAAAATAATAAAAATAATAATAATAACATTATGTGTAAAAAGTCTGGTAAGACAGGTGAAGATTTGCATTTCATCTATCAGTCACATCGCCAATCTTATTTCTCACTAATTAAAAATGTGTAAAAGGCATAAAGTGTCGCATGCTACTACTCTAATTTGAAAAATTAAAATTTTCGTACAGTCATAAAAGTATATAGAACATCACGATCCGAGACTAATTTTCGTATAGAGTCACAAAAGTATACAGAACATCACGATATGAGTGTTTTAGTATCAAAGTAGATAACTTTTTTAATAATTAACCAATTAAAAATTATTTTCTCATCTAATAAATAAAAAAGTTAAATAAATTAATTGCATGGTAAAACGAATTAGAAAAAAATTGTTGTAAAACTTGATTCTTTTTCTCTTCAATCATGCAATTTCCTTTCTCTCTCTATTTTTTTTTTCTTTTCTTTTTCTATAATTCCTTTTCTCTAAATATCATATGTTTTATGATCTGATTACACCGTGTACTATTTAAGAAATTATGAATCATTTTTAACAAATCAACTCTTTACATATAAGTTTCTACATGAAGGTTCCTAATTTTCTTTATTTTTCTTTGGATTTATTATTGATTTTGGTACCATTAGTTAAGAAAAGTGATGTTCTTTACTTTGTTAAGTTTTTATTGAAATTTTACTATGTTTAGATATTTTGTTTTAGGTCTTTAAATTTTGAATAATTATCTTTTTTTAATTGGAAGTTATTTTAGAGTAAAGAATTACATATAAGAGAGAAGTTATTTATGTTTTTACAAAATTTTAAGATAGATTATCTTTTAGGTAAAAGATGACTTGGACTCAACATCCTGATTTCTATGCTAATTAATATTATGCTTGAAATTAAATAACAATGTTATTTAAATTTTGATTAATAGATGGTTGTTTTAAAATGCTTTTATTTGATATTCATAGTGAGAAGTTGATATAGTGACTACATTATTCATGTCACACATATAGAGTTTCTTAAACTTAGTTGTGTATACGGTTTTGATGAATATAGTTAGTTCTTATAGGTTTGTCATTTATTAGTTTATGAGTTTGATGTGAATGTGTGTATTGAATTTTAATGATCAAGGTTGAATTAAGATGAGTGAAGAATGATGTCTCAGTAAATCATGGATCTTACCATTGGATAAAACTTTAAAAATATATTTGGTTTTGTTACATGAGATTTATTTTCTAATACTTTAGGATTTTCACTCAAGTGAAAATAGAATAGAGATTCAAGTTTTGCTCTCAGTCATATTTTTACTCAAATGAAGGATTATTTTTTTTTACTTAAGCAAAAATAGAGTTTTAACTTAATTCTTGCTCTCAATCAAATTTTTGCTTAAGTGAAAGGTGCAACTCAATTCTTGCTCTCAACCATATTTTCTCTCAAGCAAGACATTTTTCGCTTAAGGTCAAAAATATTCTCTTCTTTTATTTGTAAAATGAATATTAATTTGTATATTTATTTTATTAGTGATTTGTTTGAATGAATTACATTATATGAAAATGGTTGTTGAGAATGATAAGAATTGTATGAATTTGAGACTACAAATCTGACATGATGTGTGAACCATTGTTTGAATTGTGTATCAAGTAAAGACACCCCCCTTGGGTCACTTATAGTATAAGTCATATAGACTAAGATTCAGGCGATGAAAAGTTAAGGAGGGAGTTCTTACACATTGTGTCGTGTATAGATGTGCGACTTGAGATGTGATGAGCTTACCCCCGATCCGTTACTCCTGGGTTCATTTGTTAATCAAAGTCTTGAATTAGATCAAATGTTAGTCTTTGGTAGGACATACTTAATACGAGTCTTCCAGAAGTGTCAGTTAATATTTCATTGTTGAATATCCTTTGATGTATAAATCCATGTGTAGTTTATATGGTTTTTTTATTTTGATGGTTGATTGAAATTGAATTGTTTACGGGTTATTAATTACATTTTCTAGTGTTAGAAATTTATTCCAAAAGTGTGTTGCTTTTGTGGTAATTGCTATGATGAAGAGCTACCTCATGGTCGAGGTTTCAAATTTTCAGTGACAACTTCCCAAACATCTCCTTGAAGAGTCTTAATGATTCTCTCTTCTTGTCAGATGTTGACAAGCGCAAGTGAGGTCACATGGTGCGGTCGGTTTGTTGCAAACTGCATGGCGAATTTGCCCACCAAGGTCTCAAAGTAGTCAATGGAGAATAGTGGCAATAGGGTAAACCAACTTAATGTCACCCCCTTCAATGAAGTGGGTAATATTTGGCAGAATATCACATCATCAGCAGTGCACAAGCTTGAGTTACGTAGATGTCCACATGTTCCTCAAGATCAGTCGTCTTGTCATATCTATCTATATTTAGTCTCTTCTAATAGGGAGGGAGTTCAACATCCATTATTTATCCACAAAAGGATGTCGACGACTACTACCTAGTATAATTGAAGTGTTCACCGATGTGTGAAGCTGTGACTTGGCCTCCATAATGTGGGTCATATTCACTGGAGGTACTTGAGTCCCGACGATGTTGTAACATTTTTGTCGTAGGTCCCTTGTGTTCCTCTTCCAAGGGTGGAGAGGGATGATTGATGAGTATATATTTACCCATGCTTAGACACTTTAATTAAGGCTCTGTTATATTGTAATTGAGAATAAATTCATTATTTTAAATAAGATTTACCCAATAAGGATTAATTTGACCTTAACTAAAATTATTGGTTAGACTTGGATTTTAAGCATATTCTCTTAATTTTCTTGTTTCTAATTATTTACAAATATTTTATGAGTTCCAAATCCAATCAAATCTTTTGCATATATATTTTTCAGATTTTTCACAAAAATAATCCTCTGCAATTCTTACTTGATTTAGAGCAAATCTCCTTCAAATATTTTACAATATCTCTTGCAAAAAATGTGAAATAAGATATTTGCAAATTAATATGTGATAAATATGGAGATAGTTGGTAGTTGCAAGAATAATATTAAGAATTAAATCTAAGTTGATTTCGTGAAGAAAAGTATATTATAAATAGAGATTAAAGATTGCACAAAGAGAGATGACCATAGTGTCTCATGACATAAACCCTAGTTTTATTTTCTTTTGTAATTATTTTTTTTAATCTTTTTGGTGAAGGCTAAACTCCTTTGGATTAATTCTCTTGTGATTTCGCATTAAATTCTAAGGTTTTTATTCAATAAATTTTTATTCTTTAGGTTCTGTGTAACAATTGTGGTTTTTTGTTTATCTTTTTGAAATCTATTTTTGGAAAAGTAATTATTTTTTAATGCTTGTTGAGAATTTATTTATTTTTTCTGAATTAGAGTTTTTGGTTAATTCGTTTAGTCTTAATCAATTTCTTGTACACATATTCAAGAGATAAAAAGTATATACATCTTATTGAGTAAACACTTAGAGACGAGGTGAGATATGGATACATTAATAGATGCTTGTTTTATTGATAAGATTTTGTTGAATTTGATTTACGCTTGTTTAATTGAGTTCAATATTGTTTGATTTCCTTGATTTTCTTTAAATCAAGGAAGAATTTGTTGTGAAAGAACTTTAGAGTCAACCTACATTCTTTATTATTTTTAAATTGTCTATTTTAATTTCCTGTACAACAATCCTCAAAACCCTGCTTTGCAATATTGTTATTACTAACTTTATGTGTTGCAGACAAGTTGTGAACATTGATTGACTGAATTTACTATGGGAGATGACTTAACTCTTTCTTATATTATTATCTTTTTGGTACTAAACAGTCAATACTGTGTTAAGCGGTCAACACTGAAATTCTTTTAATTTGCTTGTAAAACAAATGAAATCAATGATTTTTCTCTAACCTCCTCCTCATGTCTTCATTCTCCTACCTAAGGATACAAATCTTCTCAACATATCTTTATTTCATTTCGGTCATCTCCAACTGGAGACTCAAGAGTAGTGTCCTGTGGTCGATGTTAGTCACTCTCAAATTCGATTGTCTTTGGTCTTAAGTCATATTTCTTGTTGATACCATTGAACATTGAACACTAATCCTTCTAGTGTATCAGAAAGATTCTATGTGATTTTAAAAATATATTACATACCAATTTTATTCATCATCATTCGTTTAAACATAAATTCTAAAGCAAAAAGTGGTCAAAGTAGGAAAATAAACAACAAAACAACATTATATAAAAAATGAAAGAAATGTAATTATGTATTGAATCTCATATATTTTATCTTTCACTTAAATATAATAGAAAAGAATAAAAAAATATATAGAAAGATGATATTTTCTAAAATTATTTCTCTCTCATCTCTCTATAATAAATATATATAGGTATCTTTATAATTAAATAATTATTTTATTTTAATTTATTTGTTTATTATTTTGAAAATAACAAATTTCTTTCATTTTCTTATTGCTTTATATGTGATCGAATTATCATACTTTTCACTCTATTTGTTTTTTCTTTTCTCCCACTTTCATCATTTTCTTTGCATGAAATTAGGTTAACACCATGAGTGAGATCTTGTTGAATTATATCAATATCAAATAATAAGAAGAAAATAATTAAAACTTCTTAAATTTTTTACATATGATTACTTATAAATTTTTAATTCAATAAGAAGTTTTGAGATTAATTTTTTAACCAAAAACTATTGAATTATGTAATTCAATATTTTATTTTTTTATTTTCTCTTCGTTTTATTGCTAAAAATGAGTTACTTCATAAAAATAAGTTGCGCATTTCACAGAATAAATGAGGGATCGAGTCCAACCACATCACAACCAATCTTGATACAATGTAGAAAATTGGAAGCAGAACTATTTTTATTTTCATTGTACAAAATGGAGATTACAACCACATTAAAACATTGTTACAAAAGAATATAAGCTAGTTACAAACACAAATTTAGGAGATAATCCTTTTAACTGCTTTATAGGTCCTAATTGCCAAATTTATTTTCTAATAACTGATACAACACTAATTTATGTCCGATGATTCACTTGACAACACCAATATAGGAATTCTTTGAATTTTCTCGTGAAATGGTTGTGATCAATGATCTACCTCCAATTTCCTCCTCAATGTTTTTATTTTCCTACCTAAGGATATGAATCTCCTCAACATTTCTTTGTTTATCTCAATCATCTCTTGTTGGAGAGTCAAGAGTAGTGCCATGTGGTTGATGTTAGTCACTCTCAAATCTGCTTGTCTTTGGTCTGGAGTCATATTTCTTGTTGATACCATTGAACTTTGAATGTTAATCTTTCTCGATCCTACTTTAGTTGTTCTTGTACGACCCGTGAAAAGATCTTCTATACTAGTGAGTTATGATATGTCGGTCTTCGATGCTCGGTCTCCAGTGTTCGGTTGTGAGGTGAGGGAGGTACATGTAAAGATTATTGAGAGTATTGGACTGTTTATAGAGATTGAAGCATTGGACTATTTATAGAAATAAAAGGTATTGTTTATGTGGGTCCAATTTATCATTTTCTCAGCTTTTTAGATTGATACTGTTAGTATAAATGAACTTATAATGTTGATTAGTGATAATAATGTTTAATCCTTGATTATCATTTCAAATATCTAACCTATACATGGTTAAATACCTAGAGGGATACATGTGAATTTGTTAATATGTTGACCAAGTATATCTCAACCATGGTAAAGTAATAATATATGAATGATAGAAACACTTGTGTTAGAAAGACATTATATGCGCTATAATACCATCCTTTCTGTTATGGTGATTGTAAGAAAATATTTAATATCATTTTATTCATGGATCATTCATTTAAACGAAAATTCTAAAGTAAGAAGTGATCAGGGTAGAAAAATAAAAAGCAGAAAAAAACATTATATGCAAAAAAAAAAATGAAGAAAGATATAATTTTTTACTAAATCTAGTATATTTTATTTTTAACTTAGATATAAGAGAAAAGAATAAAAAATATAAAAAGTTGATATTTTCTAAACTTATTTCTCTCTCATCTCTCGATAATAAATATATGGGTAGCTTTATAATTGAATAATTATTTCATTTTAATTTATTTGTGTATTATTTTTGAAAATAACAAATTTCTTTCATTTTCTTATTGCTTTACATGTCATCGAATGATAATACTTCTCACTTTATTTGTTTTTTTTTTTATTTCTCCCACTTTCTTTCATTATTTTGTATGAAATTAGATTAATATTTAGTGGATTTTTTTGAATGATATCAAATTTTGTCAATATTAAACAATAGTAAGAAAATAATTAAAAACTCTTAAATTTTTTACACATACTTATAAATTTTTAATTCAATGTTAGGTTTTGAGATTAGTTTTTTTAATTAAAAACTATAGAATTATGTAATTCAATATTTTATTTCTTTTTTATTTCCTGGTTTAATTGCTAAAAGTAAGTTACTTTATAAATGATTGGATTCAAAGATAAGTTAATTTATACTTATCTTGAAATGTGATATCTATATGTAGACAATAGATTGTTTTTTTTTTTCCCTTTTGAATGAGTAATAATTTAACAGTAATTCCTGTATTTTATAACTAAACTACTAAAACTCTTTGTGGTAATGTGTATATTATTTTATGAACTGGTTTGATAATTGTGCATTTCGTATGTATACAACTATTTTTTTTTTCTTACAAACATACATATTTAACCGAATAAATGAAGGATCGAGTGCAACCACATCACCCACGTAGAAAATTGGAAGCAGAACAATTTTTATTTTCATTGTACAAAATATAGAGATTATACAACCACATTAAAAAAGAACATAAGCTATTACAGAAACAAATTTAGGAGATATTCCTTTTAACTGCTTTATAGGTCCTAATTACCAAATTTATTTTCTCATAACTCATACAACACTAGTTTAATTCTGATGATTCACTTGACAACACCAATTTACCTTTGAGTTTTCTTGGAATTATTGGCAGAAGAGCGTGAACCATTTTTGTTTTTAGAATCTCCGTTATAAACCATGTCATCAGCAGTGCTACGATACTGTTTGTGTCTTCCATTTGAAGAAGTAGAACCCTTTTTTCCATTTGAATCTTGCTTTTCACCCACATACTTGCTGGTGCTATCATCATTCTTACAACGGGAACTCATTCTTCTTCACAATACAATGTGCTATATTTTTTGTGTGTTTTATGATGAGACTTACGAACAAGATGGCTATCTATTTTTATATAGAAATGCATCTACAATGGAACTACCAAGTAATTCATCCATAATTCCATTTCATACCCATTCCAAATGTTGAATGCTTGAATTCACTCTTCATAATTTGAAATTGCCAATGTTTTTCATGGTTTGATCATATACATAACCATTGCACGAAAGTGCAATGAGTTCTTCTTTTAGAGTTGATTTTATTATTCTAAATCTCTTTTGCCAAATGGTCAAAGGTTTGAGTTTGAAGTGGAAATGGTTGCATTAATGTATGGTATGTTCTTATGAAATGCATTGTGTATTTGGGTGGAGATTCAGATTAGAACCCATTTTGCGTGTTCTGCTTTTCTTCCCGAGCCCATTTCAATGCATGACCACGCCAAAAGGAGTACTTGTTGTCTGAAACCTTGAATGCCTGAATGAGTCTTAGTAATTAAATTCATATGAAATTTCTGATTTTTTTTTTCATCCTTTAATTTTGAAATTTTCAATCTTTTGCATCCTTTTTCTGAGGATATAGATAGAAGGCTTCTAGAAGGAAACTAATTATGTGATTTTGTCTTTATGATAGAATCAAATTATCATCAATTTTGTTTATTTGTTTTTATGACATTATAATATTGTAATAATTTTATTTTGTTTTCTTTATTTAGCTATACCTAAAATGGGTACAGTATTAGTATATATTCAATTCTCTATTTTTGATGAAAAATACAAAAAAATATAGAGAATATTTTGATTCTCATATCCTTTGTTCATTTTTGTTCATCTCTTTATTTTTTATAATATGGTATAAGAGCTCTAATTTGAGAGCTCTGGTTGCTACATTTATCATAGCTGAAATTATTGATCCCTCACAATATTTTAGTTCACCTTATCATGTTAGTTCTCAACAACATATGGTTTGTTCTATTGGTACACAAGAGAGACAAATTTTTGGTGATCAGTCAAAAGCAATGAATGATACTAACAAAAGTAGTTTTGGAAGACGATATACTTCTAATGTCTGCAGTTATTGTGAAAAGACAGGACATGTGATTGATACATGCTATAAAAAACATGATTTTCCACCCAGTTCAAGTTTCATAAAGCAGACTGTAATGATAACCAGTAAAATCATGAAGGCTCAAGGTCAGAGGTACATTATCAGCAAATTGGTTTTACTCCTTAGCAATATTAAAAATTGTTAGCCCTTCTACAATAGTCTAAATCCAGTGACAATGTCTCTAATCAAATCTCTGTCATTCCTTCGAACACATCAACACACACTGATAATAAATTTCTCTCTTTCTTTAATTCTTGGATTCTTGATAGTGGTACTACTGATCATATTTATTCATCGTTGACTCATTTTACTTCATATTATCAAATTAATCCTATCTCTGTCAAATTACCAAATGGAAATCAAGTCATTGCAACTTATTCTGAAAGTGTTTTTATTAATCAAGATCATGTCCTAGATAATGTTTTGTATATTCCTAACTTCACTTTTAATCTTCTTTCAGTAGTTAATTGATAATTTGTCTTGTATGATTATTTTTATTCTAATGGTTGTCACATTAAGGACAAAAACTCCTTGAAAGTGATTGGATCAGCTGATATACAAGATAAACTTTATATACTCAGGGTCCATTCTTATAAAAACCTTCAAATCAAACCTGTCAAATCTCCACATATCACCAATACTGTCAATTTTACTACTAGTGATCTCGAAACCCTTTGACATTTTCGGTTAGGACATGTTTCAAACAAATCTTTAGATGTTATAAAAAATAATTTTCCTTTTGTTAAATATAACAAACATTTTATTTGTGATATTTGTCATTTTGAAAAGCAAAAAAGACTTTCATTTCCTCTTAGTGCATCTAAATCTAAAAAATGTTTTGATTTGATTCATGTTGATGTGTGGAGACTGATAATACCAATTTTGAGTATTTTTATACATGAGAAATATTGAGTACTTGTGGGTTTAAGTGTTATTTAAAATAGTAATTACTCCCAATTTTAGAGTTTTTAGATTTAAATTTATGTTTTGAGTCCTGAGTTAAAGGAAATCATTTAATCTCAATTATTGTGGAATTTCAGGTATAAAAGAATGAAGAAAATGATAGATTGGAAGAATCATGAAGAAAATAAATAAAAAGTTTAAAATAGAAAAAAGCCCAAGAGAAAAGCCACTTAACCTAAGCCCAAAACCAAGTTTAAAAGGAGCTTTTTAGGATTTTGGGAGGCATCAAGACCTAGAGGACGGAGGCGGACAACTAGAATCAAGATTTTCTTCTTCTCTTGCAATCTTCCCTTCATTGGGTTGTAATGGCTACCATGAGTAACTAATTCTTCATCTTTGGGATTGAATGTAATCTTTTAAACTTATTCATATTTTGGTAATTTATATATATAATATTCAGATTCTACTCAATTGGTATTTTCATCTTGTGCTTAATGCTAGATTTTATCTGATCAATAGAGTCTTGATTTTGATTCTTAAATTTAACTGGGAAATACTTTTGAGTTTCTGACCTAGATGAAAATACTCAATATATTGGAATACTAGAGATAGGTTTCAATATATTGATTGCGTATAACATCTATTCTTAATGCTGGGTAATTTACTACATAGCTGAGGGATTAGTGTTTAGGAAATTTTCTTATGAATTTCATATCAGAGGAATCAGTGGGACTGATTTTTATATGTGCATCAATTGTGAGTAGTTACGGATATTGTATATTTTTATCAAATCCAAAATATGAATGAGGGAGATAGATGAAGTTCAATCCCAAAGTCCTTCTAGATCTTGCAAACTCCTTTTTATAATTGTTACTTATTTTTAATTGTTCTTTTATGTTTCTTGACTCGAATTATTATCAAATCATCTTAAAACTGAATTTGCTTATTGAGTAGTGACGCTGAAATTCTAAAACAGAACTGTTTCCTGATAAATCGACATCTTTACTTAATTCACTATATTACTTGTGACTCGGTACACTTGCCGAATAAAGTCTTAACAAGGACCATACTCATTATCATCAATTCATGGTCATAAATATTTTTTGACCATAGTTAATGATTATTCAAGGTACACATGAATTTTCCATTAAAACAAAAATTTGAAGTTGTTAAAATTTTAGAAAATTTTGTTGTTTTTATTCAAACACAATCTGAGACAGTAATAAAAATAATAAGAAGTGATAATGAGACTAAATTTTTCATGACAAAGAAAAAGTTTGTTCCCTTAGAGACCAAAACCTCAATGAAAATCATGAAACAACACATTCAATTCGAATGAGTACCAGAACAAAAAGACCACCTGAGTATCTAAAGGATTATCATTGTAATCTCAATGTTTCCAATACATCTTCTAGAGTTAAGTATCCTTTGAATTCTATTTTGTCTTATAATAAATTATCACCTTCTTATAAATCTTTTGTTATGTCTATTTTTTCACATGTTGAGCCAAACACTTATTCTAAAGCCAAACACTTATGATTGTTGGAGAAAGGTTATACAGTGTGAGATATCTACTTTGGAGTCAAATCAAACATGGGAGACTATTCTTCTTCCCATTAACAAAACTGTCCTAGGTTGCAATTGGGTACTTAAAATAAAGTATAATGTTGATGAGACCATTGAAAGATATAAAGCCAGATTAGAGGCGAAGGGATACACACAAACAGAGGGCATTGACTACCTTGAAACATTTTCTCTAGTAACAAAGATGACCATAATAAGGTTGCTTCTTTCTCTAGCTTCTATATATAACCGGGAGTTGAAATAGTTAGACATAAATAACACCTTACATAGAGAGTTGAAAGAAGATGTATACATGGTTGCTCCTCTTGGATTGACTTCTATTCAACCATGACAAGTTCGTAAATTAAAAAAGGCTTTATATGGCCTCAAGTAAACTAGTAGGGAGTGCTTTGCTAAATTGTCATCTTTTTTAATTTCTGCGGGATATACTCAATCTATGAATGATTATTCCTTATTTATTAATTTTTCTGAATGATCTTTTACAACATTATTGGTGTATGTGGATGATATAATTTTGGCAGGAAATGATAAAAGAAGAGATTGAGCGAGTCAAAGAAACTTTGAATAAGACATTCAAGATCAAGGATCTTTGTGATTTAAGATATTTTCTTGGTTTTGAAGTAACAAGAAGTAAGAAAGGGATAATGATGAATCAAAGGAAATATGCATTGGAATTGTTAACCGATGCAAGTCTTTGAACCTACAAACCTGTAGTCACTCCTATGGATAATCTTGATAAATTCTGTTCTACTGAAAATGTGTCTTTCACTGATGTTTACGTCTATAGAAGGTGGATTGGAAGACTTATGTATCTCACTAATACCCGACCTGACATAACATTTTTTGTTCACCAACTTTCTCGATTTCTTGATAAGCTTACAATTGCCCACTATAATGTAGCAAATAGAATTCTCAAGTATATTAAAGGAGCTTTAAGTCTTGGCTTATTTTTCTCTTCCAACAATTCTGCCCATCTAAAAGCCTTTTGTGATAGTGATTGGGGCACCTGTAGTGATTTAAGACAATCAGTGACTAATTTTAGTGTGTATCTTGGAAATTCCCTTATATCTTGAAAATCAAAGAAAGCAATAAACAATATCAAAGAGTTCCTGTGAAGCTAAACACAAGACAATAACCACTGTTACATGTGAAATTCAATGGCTAGCCTATCTTATTCAAGATTTGAAAGTTCCTTTTGAGCAACCATATCTTTTATATTGTGACAATGACTTAGCAAGATACATTGCAACAAATCCAATGTTGTTTCATAAGCGTACAAAACATATTGAAATAGACTGTCACATTTTTAGAGAAGAATTGAAGAAGGGTCTCATCCATTTGTTTTCCATTTCCACCATAGAGCAACTAACAGACAGTTATACCAAAGTCTTAGGTTATCAGTCTTTTAAGAATATTTGTTCCAAGCTGGGTCTCATCAATATTTGTTCTCCAACTTGCAGGGGGTTTAAGAGGATATGGATACAAGGCTTCTAGAAGGAAACTAATATCAATTATGTGATTTGTCTTTTTGATAGGATCAAATTGTTAAGAAGAAAAGAGATAATATTTATTTGATTTTGTCTTTATAGCAAGAATCAAATCATCATCAATTTTGTTTATTTTGTGTTTTATGATAGGTTGTAATATTTTTATTTTTTTATTTATTTTCTTTCTTTAGCTATACCTATAATGGAAACATTATTTGTATATATTCAGCTCTTTATTTTTTTATCAATACATAGAAAAACAAAGAGAATATTTTCATTCTCATATTATTTGTTTATTTTTTTCATCTCTTTATTTTTATAATAACAATATTTCTTTTTCTGTGAGTAGTAATTTAACAATGATTGTATATTTTTTAACTTAAACCACTCGTGTATTTTATAACTTAAACTACTAACACACTAAAATCTTGAATGCTTGAATTCAGTCTTCATAATTTGAATAAATATGAAATTGCCAATGTTTTTCAAGGTTTGATCATACACATAACCAGTGAATAAAACTGCAATAAGTTATTTTAGTGTTTATTTTATTATTATCATTATTCTGAATATCTTTGTGAAATGGTCAAAGGTTTGAGTTTGAAGTGGAAATTGTTGCATTAATGGATGGTATGTTCTTATGAAATGTATTGCGTATTTGGGTGGA
>Ga0209700_107900_pt1 | contig 14370 bp, 8 predicted proteins | sample SiratroredBW_FD_187528 | JGI IMG/M metagenome (GOLD analysis project Ga0209700, IMG submission 187528) | Root nodule microbial communities of legume samples collected from California, USA - Siratro red BW (SPAdes) (version 2) | ecosystem: Host-associated > Plants > Roots > Nodule | place: USA... | reverse complement strand
TGTATATATATATTATATATATATATATATATATATATATATATATATATATTATATGTATATGTTAAGTTGAAGGATATATCTTAGGTCTCTTTTATGCAGTTTTTACTAAGATCATCACCATATAACAAAAAAAATCATATCAACTTTATTATGATAAAAAAATAAGTTAAAAAACAAAAAAAAAAGATAAAAATATTTCAGAGATAATTTAAACGAGTTAATATAATATTATCAATTAAATATAAATAAATATTTTTTTCAAGGTCTTAAATTCAAATTTTATAAATTATTAAGTCTCTAATTTTAAAAGAACTTATATATGTTATAAAAATAGTGTCCTATATATATTAAAGATCTACAATTAATTTAAACCAATTAATTTTTTAATAAAAATATTGAAATTAATTATATTTTTTTATTTAAAGAAACTTTACTCCACCTTAAAATATGAGGTGAAAATAATATTTAAAATAAAAACAGTTTGACCATCTGACTTGCATTTTATTAATATTCAATTATTTATTATTTCGTTAGTGTCATTTAGTAAATCAAATTATTTTGATGGTGATATTTTGACATTCACCAAACAAAAGGTATTCATTTAGAATTTAAAGTAATAATATTTTAGTTATATTTATTTCATTCTTTAATATATATATATATATATATATATATATATATATATATATATATATATATATATATATATATATATATAATTATATTACATTAAGTTTTAAAGTAGGTTGACACTTTTTAAAGAAACTTACATCTAATCTACAATCCATTTTAACAATATAATAATATATATTAAAATTTTAAATTAAAGATAAATTAAATATAATTTAAATATTATAATTTTGAATTGTTAAAGAAATGTGTTTAATTTAGTTGGTTTTAGAGTATCATCACCCTATCATTTATCATACGTACCTATACTTTTCTTCTTTTGTTTCTAAGTTTCTGATGATGAAGGACATATTAAAAAATATTAAAAAATTAAAAACAAAAATAAAAAGATAAAAATATTTCAGAGATCATTTAAATGAGTTAATATAATATTATCAATTAAATATAAATAAATATTTTTTCAAGGTCTTAAATTCAAATTTTATAAATTATTAAGTCTCTAATTTTAAAAGAAATTATATATGTTATAAAAATAGTGTCCTATATATTAAAGATCTACAATTTATTTAAACTGATTAATTTTTTAATAAAAATATTAAAATTAATTATATTTTTTTATTTAAAGAAACTTTACTTCACCCTTGAAAATATGAGGTGGGAGTAATATTTAAAATATAAACAGCTCACTGACTTGCATTTTATTAATATTCAATTATTAATTATTTGGTTAGTGTCATTTAGTAAATCAAATTATTTTGATGAAGATATTTTGACATTCACCAAACAAAAGTATTCATTTAAAATCTTAAATTAATAATATTTTAATTATATTTATTTCATTCTTTAATATATATATATATATATATATATCATTATATTTAAGTAGGTTGACATTTTTAAAGAAACTTACATCTAGTCTACAATCCATTTTAACAATATAATAATATATATTAAAATTTTAAAGTAAAAAATAAATTAAATATAATTAAAATATTATTATTTCGAATTGTTAAATAAGTGTGTTTAATTTAGTTGGTTTCACAGTATCACCACTCTATCATTTATCGATACATACCTATACTTTTTTTTTTCTTTTCTTTTTCTCAGTTTTTCTGATTATGTAGGACAAATAGATTCTGAGAAAACTTTTGTAAACTTTAATTTTACACTACAATTAATCTATTCAAATTAAACATGCCATTTATCCCCTATATACACCATTTCTCATTTTGAAATGAGTGAGAATAAATAATAATAATAATCCTCATATATATTAATAAAACCCCTAATAAGAACAACAATAAAACAGTGATAAATATATCTTACCAAGATCAAAGCCTTCATGACAGTTCTATCAACCTGAAAATCAGTAGTGGAACTGGTTTTCTGAATCTCCAGCAAGATGTCCACAAAATCAATCTGCCTATCAGCATTAGCACCATCACCATGTTCATCAACAACCTCATCCAAAAACTCATCAAGCTGTTTAGCCACTTCCTTTGCCCTACCATACATTCCATTAACTCTTCCCACCCAATCAAGCCAAGGTATATAGTCCCCTATAACTGCTGCCCCCAAAAACTCTTCCAACTGGCTCATTGCCCCCCTAAGCACACTCCCTTCATATCTCCTTCCAATCACACTCCTACACACTATATCATTAGTCACATCAGAGAACAAATCAGTTAAGTTCACTGTCTTCAAAGAACCACAACTCTCCATAACTTTCTCTATCATTACCACAACTTCCTCTTCCCTCACTTTACGAAAGAACTGAACCTTTTTCCCACTCAGAAGATGCAACACACAGATACTCTTCACCTGCCTCCAGTAGTGGCCGTATGGAGCAGAGGCTACATCTCTGGAACCGTACCAGAAGATGTCAAACATCTTACGATGTGGTCTGTTACAGAAAACGTGGTCTTGGGTCTTCAGAATCTCACGTGCTGCTTCAGTATTTGAGACCACAAGAACTGGCACCTTCCCAAAGTAGAGCAACACTAGAGGGCCATAGGTTTGAGCAAAGGAATGGAGAGTGTGGTGAGTGAGGGTGCCAAGTTGGTGTAGGTTTCCTATTATTGGAAGCTTTGGAGGAGATGGAGGTAAGTTTTTTGCTGATTTGGAATTCAGTTTGGATAGAAGATTGAATATGGTGGGAAGGGCTAGCAAGATGAAGAATGCTAGCATGGGAATGAAGAACCACAAGGAAATGGTTCCATTCAGGTAATTCATCATTGGTTTCTGCTTCAAGATATGTTCACCCTTTGATCTTGTAATGATGTGCTGTAATGTGTTGGTTTGTTTATATGTGTAACATCTTCACAAGGGATTATTGATTCATGACAGAACTTAGACAGAAAAGGTCATGATGAGAAGTTGAATAAAGATGGGGACCACTAGGGTTTGGTCTTCATCATGTCTTCTCACAGAAATATAATGAAACTATATTCGCTTTATAAATTTTCTTTTATTGATTAAAGAATATATGTATTAATAAACATATATAAGAGAGGTGTTTAAACCTTTTACACATGCTTGATGAATTGTTGACCATAAGTTGCATCCTTCCTAATACTTTCAACATAATTACTCTGTTTTTTCAAACTTTACATGTGTGCCAACTTAACTTTGACCTTTTTTTTTCCTATGGAGGAAAAAGTAAACTTAAAAAATAATGAATCTATTTTTCTTTTCCTTCATTCTCTTCCAATGCAAACAAGAATAATTGATTTACAGGTGTGAAAAAAAAAACTATATCCTTTCAAACTTCTTGTATTAATTAAGATATTTTAGCTGCATCCTTTTCCTCACAAGGAAATGGACATCATCCAACCTGTTGAAGTGGCCATAAATTTTTTTTGTTTCATCATATCCAATCACGTCCAACGAATGATTGAAGGTAATTGTCCCCACTACTAGTCAATAATGCTGATTAAATCCATCCCTTGTTGGACTATTAAAATTTTCTTTTTATTATTGTCCCATTGATGTGCCTAGATGAAGAAAATAGAGCTTCGCCATAAAACTTTTTTTTTTTCAACATATCAAATCACATCTCCTTATAATGAATGATTGAAGGTAATTGTCCCCACTACAAACTAAAAATGGTGATTAAATCCATCCCATTAATGTGTCTATAAATGGACCTTGAATAGGGATGGATTGACATTGAGACTGAAGTGAAAACAGCTACAAAAAAATGAGAAGGTGGAAGAGGTGAAGGTGAAGATAGAATTGAAAATAAAGTTAGAAATGAACATCTAAATGGAGGTGAAGGTTGAGAAAAAGTAGGTTGAGATTAAGATTAATAGATTATGGTTGAGGTAGAATTAATTAACTGGAATAAACTTAGTAACTTTTTAATAAAAGAAGTTGAACTAAAATTTGAACTTCTTAAGCCTTTTTCATTAGGCATATGTACTATCAGATCCGATTGGTGATATAATAATTTCAAAGGTGTCGGAGTTGGAAAAATGATTCTTACGACTTTTTACTAAAACGTATATATATATATATATATATGTTAATAACGTAAATATATATTTTTCTATGAAACTGGTATAAAATAAACTTAAACCTATATTTTAATTACGTCTAATAATTTAAAATTAATTTTATACAAGATAATTCTATCTCACTTTTATTTATTAAGATAGAAAATGTACAAAAACAAAACATGCAACGTGAATAGAAGCTCGTGTAACACACACGTAGTCGCGTAAAACACATGTAGTGCATGAAACACAACTAGTGTAAAAATAGACATTCACGAAAGCTTTAAATTATCACTACTTACAAACTCATATTCAAAGTTGTGATGGGAAATTAACACTGACTCGGTCTTCAAAGATCGATCCTAACAAATTAACGTCTATGATCTTTATGTATAGTCTCTTACATCTACAATATAAATCTAACATTATTAATTAATTAAGACATCTTTAACTTAAAAGTCAACTTTTGAACAATCTTAAATGTGTATTTTTTTAGTGATAATTTAGTTTTCAATATCAAAGTTTGCGACTAATATTATTTCCACCACAATATTTGAATTTTTCTGATAACATAATTAAATTTATTCAACAACAAATAGATTGTCTTGGATAATTTGATTTGGTCGCAATGAATTTTTTTCGATTACTAAATACATTTTATAAAATAATAGATTTAAAATCTTAAAAAAAAGTATGTTTAATGAAAACTAAAACTATAATATATTAAGTGGTTCGCGACCACTAAATAAATTTTTTATTAAATTTAAAAGATATATATATATATATATATATATATATATATATATATATATATATATATATGTGTGTGCGCGCGCGCGTGTATGCTTTGTTATAAATAGTGTCACACACAAATCTACATACAACAACAAATAAATAACTAATAATGAACATAAAATAGAACTTGTCATCAAAATTTATAAATAATTAATATTGACATTAGGACAAATATCTTTAATCTAGAACTTTCACTAGTTGTCATTGTTATGTTGCTAAAACACATCAATTTTAACACATGTCAACAAACAAATTATCTCATTAGTCAGATATGTATACTAGAATGAACAAACAAAATAGTTATAATTAGATGTTGAAGGTTCATGTGAGAAGGACTTTGAAATACATCTAAGTGGTTCAGTGAGAAGAACTTTGACATACATGTAGCAGATATGGAAACTAGGAAGGTGTGAAACCCACCAAGCAGAGGTTTTTTGTTGTGACATAAGAGGTTCAGTGAGGAAGACTTTGACTTTGGCATACATGTAGCAAAATTTGAAACCAGCAAGGTGTGAAACCATCGAGAGGAAGTTTTCTGTGGTAACCTAAGTGGTTCAGTAAGGATGACTTTGACATACATGTAAAAGATATAGAAACCAGCAAAGTGTGAAATCCACAAAGAGGAGGTTTTATGTGTTGACCTAAGTGGTTCAAGGATGGGGACTTTAGCATATATACATGTAGCAGATGTAAAAGCCAATAACCTAAAACAGACCAAGAAGAGGTTTTTCGTGTTCACCTAAATGGTCCAAGGCTGAGGACTTTGACATACATACCTGTAGCATATATACAAACCAGAAAACCAGCAAGGATTGAAAACCACCAAGAAGTGATTTTTATTTTTATTTTTTGCTGAGCTGTGTGATTTAGTGAGGAGGACATTCACATACGCACATGTCTCAGAGATGGGAACCAGCAAGGATTGAAACTCACAAAGAAGTGATTTTTATGCTGACCTAAGTGGTTCAGTAAGGAGGACATTGGCATACATGTAGCAGAGATAGAACCCAATAATCTAAAACCCACCAAAAAGTTATTTTTATGTTGACCAAAGTGGTTCAACAAGGAGGACATTGGCATACATGTAGCAGAGATAAAACCCAACAACCTAAAACCCATAAAGAAGTGATTTTTATATTGACCTAAGTGGTTCAGTGAAGAGGACATTGGCATATATGTACCAGAGATGGAACCCAGGAACCTAAAATCCACCAAGAAGTGATTTTTATGCTGACCTAAGTGGTTCAGTGAGGAGGAAATTGGCATACACGTAGCAGAGATGAAACTCAACAACCTAAAACCACCAAGAAGTTATTTTTATGCTGATCTAAGTGGTTTAGTGGGGAGGACATTTGCATACATGTAGCAGAGATAGAACCCAACAACCTAAAACCTACAAAGAAGTGATTTTTATGTTGTCCTAAGTGGTTCAGTGTGGAGGACACTATATACATATAGCAGAGATGGAACCCAACAGTCTAAAATCCACAAAGAAGTTATTTCTATGTTGACCTAAGTGATTTAGTGAGGAGGAGAACAATGACATACATACATGTGGCAGTGATGGTAACAACCAACCTAAAACCCACCAAGAAGTGATTTTTTTTCTTGACCTAAACGGTTCAGTGAGGTGGAGGACATTGACATACATACATGTAGCAGAAATGAAAATGAACAACCTATAACACACCAAGAAATAATTTTTTTGCTGACCTAAGTGGTTTAGTATGAGAACTTTCGCGTACATGTAGTTGATATAAAAACCAACAACGTAAATCCACCAAGAAGAGGTTTTTTCTGCTGACTTAAGTGGTTCAGAGGGGAGGACTTTGGCATATAAACATGTACCAGATATGGAACCAACAATGTAATCAGTTCATGTTCCATCTCAAGAGCAAAAAATACACTTTGTTTGATATTTGCTTTGGAAAACCCTAATCCTTACCTTGTATGACACACAACGAAAAATGTACCTTGAAAAATGGTCAATTTTTCAAAATTTCTTGACTCCTCAATTGCACATACAACATTTTCAAAGTCATCCGTCAAAGATCGAAGAATTTTCTCCACAACCCTTGCATCTGTGAATGCTTCTCCATTGTGTTTGAGTTGATTGGCTACTGCTTGCACACACGTAATTTAACTAGATACATCATCTGAATCATTCATCTTCATGGCCTTTAACTCACCTCGTAGAGTTTGAAGACGCATCTGCTTAACTCGGTTTACACCCTTGAACACTTTTTCTAAGATGTCACACACGCTTCCTTCAAAGTTGATGCACTAGTAATCTTCTCAAAAATTGACTCATCAACAGCTCTATAAAACATGTACAAACCTGCCTTATCTTTTGATCTTGTCTCTTTCAATGTTACGTTTGGGCCGCAGTATACCCCGTGGTATTTTCTAGTTCTTCATAAACTTCTTGTACCACCTCCCAAGCATCTTGAGATTCAAGAAGAGCTTTCATTTGGATACTCTAATTGTTATAATTTGTCTTTGTCAGTCGGGGCATTGGTAGATTATTGGTCACACTCGTCATAGTTCTGATATCAATTTGATATCAAAGAACAATGAATATTTCTAATTTTCTTCATGAAGAGAAAGAAAAAATGAGAACACAAATAAACTTTTTGTTCTTATCCAACTCATAATAATTATATATTCCCGGATGAACAGAAATGCACAGTCTTGAACAAAACTGATTATATTTGAGTTTAATGCTTAACATCCCACACGTATATTTTTTGGATCCTGTGTTGTTGCAATTTCCAAACTCTCTCTCGCTTTACGAGCGTTGAAAGTGTTGAATCTTGAGAATCTTTGTTTCATTGCAAGATACAATTCTTGTGCCAAACCATTTTCATATTATAACAAGTTGCACACTTTGATCCTTAAAGATTATTCCTTAGTTAGTTTTGTTGGTAGTACTATTATGCAATTAAAGAGATGAACAAAAATGAACAAAGGATATGAGAATAAAGGTATTCTCTATTTTTCTTTCTTATTTTGATCAAAAATGGAGAATTGAATATCTACAAGTAATGTATCACATTTTGGGTATAGCTAAATAAAGAAAACAAAATAAAATTATTACAATCTGATAATGTCATAAAACCATATAAAATCAAATAAACAAAATTGATGGTAATTTAATTCTATCGTAAAGACAAAATCACATAGTTGATATTAGTAGTTTCCTTCTAGAAGTCTTGTATCTATATCTTCTGAAACCCCCCTACATATTGGGGAGCAAATATTGATGAGACCCAGCTTGAAACAAATATTCTTAAAAGACTAGGACCTAAGGCTTTGGTATATGAAATAAGAGTACAAATGTATATTTAAATTATTATATGATCAATAATACCCTAGAAAATAGCTATAGAATAAAAACTAACTTAGAATTTAGTTTTAGAGATAAATAACATAACACCTGAATATTTTTTAACAGAAAAGTTGTTTAAGTATATAAAAATTAGTTATGTAGTTTTTATTTTTACAATAACAAACACCAACTACCTCTACAAAAATATTCTGTTTCATTCTTAAAAAACTACCAACTTTCTCTCTCTAAAAAAAAAAAGTTTTTCTTCTCCTTTTCTTTGCCTTTTCTCTAAAATATCACCTTTCTTTCTTATGAAACTAACGATCTGAGGTCACGCATAGATTTCTGACATTGAGTAGAGCAAGAGTATCTGATTAGATTCTTGAACAAAGTATTTAATTACTGTATGTTGATGATATGTTGATTGTTGTGAAGAATTTGGATGATGTTGTTGGTTTGAAAGCTTTATCGAGTCAGGAATTTGATATGAAAGACTTAGGTGCTGCAAAGAAAATTCTTTTGGGATGGAAATTCACAAGGATAGATACTCAAAGAAACTACAGTTATCCCAGCAAGGTTATGTTGAGAAGGTACTAGACAGATTTAGAATGAACAGTGCAAAGCCTATGAGCACTCCATTGGCAAATCACTTTAAGCTAAGTTCAAACCAGTACCCTATCGCAACCGGGATCACGACGGGACGACGATCCGAAAAAAGATTAATGGATTTTCAAAATAAGGGAGTCGCCACCATAGTTTTCATGGAAAACTATGGAAAACCAAAGAAAACAAGGACAAGGCTAATCTACGAAAACCAGATTGCGAGTCCGGGAGTCGGTTACGCGTGGGGAAGGTATTAGCCTCCCACGGCGCCCGTCCTAAGACGGTACCTTTAACTGAAGAGAATAAAATGAGTGTAATTTTTGAAATATTTATTTTTTATGAGAAATAGAAATAAAAGCAAACAAAATAATTTTTATTTTGAAAAAAGCCCGACAAGGTTTAACCTCCCTCCTACGTATCTACATTATAGATGGAGAATCAAGGTTACGTAGTTCTATGGATAGAAAACTGTTTGTCGGTTGTTGATTTTTTTAGTCTTAGAAGATTTTTGATATATTTTTAACTTGAGAGGGACTAGTGTTTTTTTTTTGAAATTAAACTTCATTTTGGATATCGCTTGACGCGTATAGCCCTTTGATATTCCAGATGAAATTAAAGTCTTCCGAATTAATTCCCATAAAACGCGAGCGGTCAATTAAGGAATTAATCAAAAGTTTTTATTCAAAACGTCATTCCCTAGTGGCGCCATCTGTCGCGGCCTAAATCACGACGGGGACGACGATCCTAAAAAAAAGATTAATAATAAAACAATGGAGTCGCCACCATAGTTTATTATGGAAAACTATGGAAAAACTGAAAACGGATAAGGCTAGCTTGCGAAAATCGGGTTTAAGGTCCAGGAGTCGATTACGTGTGGAGAAGGTGTTAACACCTCCACAACGCCCGTCCTAAAACAATACCTTTAATCAAATAAATAAAATGAGTGTGATTTTCAAAATATTTATTTTCCGAAAGAGACAAAATGCAGATAAAACAAAAATATTTTTTTATTTTGGGGGACCCAATAAGGGTTTGACCTTGTTCCTACGTATTTCTATACGTGATAGAAAATCAGGGCTACGTAGTTCTTTCGGTATAAAATCTGTTAGTTTGTGTGTTTGATATTTTTTTTATTTTTTAAAGTCTTATATTTTTTAAATTTGATAATTTTTTATATTTTTGAAATATTTAGCATTTTTTGAAGTTTTGATTTGATCGCAGGAGTACAAGGAGGTGCGAACGACCGTGCTTAATTCTCCTACGAATCAGAAATGTTTTCATAGATTTTAAAGAGAAAATTTTGTGTTAGATATCGTCTGACGCGTGCAGTCATTTGAGTATCTAAACAAAATAGTAAACCTTTTCCGAATTAAATTCCACATTACGCGTGTGGTCATTTGGATATTTAAACGAATTTTTATTCATCGTATGAAACAATAAAAAAAATCACATATAAAATTATTGAATATAAAATTATTATCAAAACTATATTTTTTAAATATAGCAAAGAAAGTATCATGGTATATTTGTGAATAATAAAGGGTTATTAAAAAAATGTGCCTCTGAAATGGAGTCATTGTTTAGGAAAAGTGAATGCTTGGTATATGGTGGGCTCCATATGGATGAAAGTAAAGTGTGGTAGAGTGAAAAATAAAGTGGGCCCACCATGAATAATGGAGTAAAAAGTTAAAATGGGTAGGACCCATGCGTGAAAAAAACCTTTAGACTTTAACCTTGGCACTTAAAATAAAAAGGGTGGCCCCCACATGCATCAATATGGCACACAAATTAGGAAAAACAAACAAAAAAGACGCTGGAATAAAAGGGCAGCCCCACATCCACGTAAATGTGCCATGACCCTCGCCTATGCAACCAACACAAAACGGCTACTGCACTAAGTTGAATAAGCACCTTTAAAATCAAAACTTACAGTAAATGGGGAATCAAAATATACCCCTACGCATGGCACCACTTGATAGAATACGTTGGTCTTCACGAACACCAATACCTCCCACACATCCATATCCACCTTGAGGAAGATTGCTTTAGATGTCTTCTTTGCAATCTCTGCAAGAATTAAGGCAATAAAACGGCATGGACCACACCAAGAAGCAGTAAAATCCACCACAACCAGCTTCTTGGAGTCCTTTCCCTTCTGGAAATGCTCTTCCCACTCCTGAGCGGTGTGGATAGCAATGACTTATCCCTCTTCAGCCACGTCTGAAATATTGTTCTTGCCTTCCCTCGGTGGATTAAAGAAGAACAGCTATGACTCAGCCTCGGCTAACATTATCGGAACTCCATCAATCGCTCCATTAGCCAAAGCAGCCAACTAGGAGAAACATCTCTTCCAGTGTTCTACGGTTCTCTCCTGCTCGGCCATATAACCTTCTATCTGAGTCAGCATGGTCTGATACTGCCCCTCTGCTTCAGTCCGTGGCGGTGCACTTCCTCAACACGTTCTTCACTTCTGCCATCATTTCCTTCATCTGTTGTTCCATCTCGTTGATTTTGACTTGGAAATCACGCAACCTTCTCAAAGCTTCCTGCTTTTCCCTCTTGATGACTTCATATAAGTTCTTCCACTGGCGCTCTGCTGATGAAGCTGTATCACGCTCTTGGACTCTCATTGTCAACTCAATGTTGGCAGTCGTCAAGTCCTGCTTAATTCTAAAAGTGTAATCTCTTTCTGTCTTTTGCTTTCTCATAAGCTCTTCGTGAGCTTTTGTCCTTTCTTCATAGTCTTTCTTCAGGTCCACGTAGTCGTGGCGAAGGCTTTGGAGGTCACTAACCGCTTTGGCATTCACTCCTTTCAATATTTCAATCTCTCTTTCAGACATTTGACCTCTTCTGACTCGACATCTGGAATTTGTTCATTGTTTTTCTAGCCAGTGGCATCTAGTTTGAAAGGAAGCTTGACTTCTTTTACCCTCTCTGCGACCCATTGGCGGTAAGGGACTTCTCTATCTGTGGTCCATGGTCTGGAGTCCCTATCCATGTAAATGACATTCTTCCAGGCATTTCTAACCTGTCGTAAGACTTCAGTAGCATTGTCATCCTTATAATAAAACAGCAAGACAGTCAGAGAAGCAGGCGTTGGGACTCCTTTTATCGGATATTCGAATTGTCGTTGAGCCAACACCGGGTTGTAATTGATGCAACATTTAGTCCCCATGAGTGGCACATTTGGATACTTTCCGCAAGAATACATAAGATGCGATCTCGACTGCCATGAAGGTTGCCATTGGATCTTTGTTTCATTTAGACCAGTAAAGAATTGCTTCCATTCATCTCCTCCTCTTGGTTCAGGCCCTTGCTTCAATGCTAACTCGACCGGACATTTGAAACCAACTGCTCTCTCCCCAATGCGGGAAACTAGCCAAACATAAAGGGCCGGCAAGCAGCATGCTATCTTCCTCTTTCTTCTTTCTTGCCACAAATCAAGTGCTGCATAGGTGTCAGCTAGTATTGCTGAGATAAGATTTTCGGCTCGGGTCTTCACAGCAACGAACACACCAATCGCGTCATAATCCACGAGATCTTCCTGATTAGGAAACACCAACACACCATAAACGACCAAGGCGAGGACATCCATGAACGTCTCCCAATCTTCCTTGTCAGCTAGTTGATGCAAATATGTCTCCAAATACTTCTGGGGGAAACCTTTCACGCCTCTTCTAGTGACAAGTCTACCCTCCAATTCTCTTGGGTGTGATTTCATAATCCCAGCTAATGTGGGGATTGAAACGCGCTGCTCGAGGTGCTTATAGGGGACTCTTCCTTCTAACGACAAGTCAAAGATCTGCTCATATTCTTCTAGTGTCAGTACCAGTTGGAAGTCTCGAAAAGTGAAGCATCTCATTGTGGGTTATAGAGTTGTGCTAGAGTAGTAACAACTGGTACCTGAACTTTCACTTCTAATAGCTCCAATACATTCCCATATCTCTTTCTGAAAGTTTCCCTTTGGATCGGTCTAAGCTTTTGACCTAACTCCCTGAGGCCGGTCAGGTTGTTTTCTAATACTCGAATGTATAACTTCTTCTTCAGGTTTGACGATTCAAATTATCTCTCAATCTCATATCCCATGTTTAACTCTATGATGATATGCACACAATTTTATAGTTTTACTGCTTAAAAAGGAAAGAGAAACTAAATAAGATAATATGAAATACATGAAATGCAATGGTGTAGAAAAGCATGAATTATGATTATGTTATGAATATAAAATATGTCATGTGCGCGTTGAAATAACAAAGCAAATCGGCGGAAGGTTGAAGCGCGCGATCGTCTCCCTTAGTGCCCTAAACCAGGTTCAGCGCTTAAGATCTATGCCTGTAAATGCATACTCACATGGGATGGCTTCTAACCCCTAAAGGTACAAGGCCACTATAGTTATGGCTCACTTCCCCACATTACTCACAGTAGCTGGTAAACAACTTGCTTTAGAGCATGTAAGTAAAGTAAACAAACTCTAGCTAGGGCTCTCGCAAAAACTGAGAAAGGAAGTACATCTTGCCAGTATTGCTACACAACCCCTTTCTATCTCTACGCTTACTCAGACCCGGGTATAGGGCCCCTCTCATGACATGTATAAAATTAAAGGTGTGTGTGTGAAGGGAGAAAATGCACCCAACCCCCCACCTGCAAAACAACCAGAAGAGTTCCCAGGCAGATATATAACAGATATGGCAAATAGGGCATGTCACCTAACCTAGGGTTTAATATTCAGCAACAACAATCATATATAGAAAAAGCAAAACAAAAGGTAAATAATTCGAAAAACACACTCATTTTACTTAATCAATTAAATTGACCTGACTCTCTCAATAGTCCCCAGTGGAGTCGCCATCTGTCGCAACCGGGATCACGACGGGACGGTGATCCGAAAAAAGATTAACGGATTTTCAAAATAAGGGAGTCGCCACCATAGTTTTCATGGAAAACTATGGAAAACCAAAGAAAACAAGGACAAGGCTAATCTACGAAAACTGGATTGCGAGTCTGGGAGTCGATTACACGTGGGGAAGGTATTAGCCCTCCCACGGCGCCCGTCCTAAGATAGTACCTTTAACTGAATAGAATAAAATGAGTGTAATTTTTGAAATATTTATTTTTTATGAGAAATAGAAATAAAAGCAAACAAAACAATTTTTATTTTGAAAAGAGCCCGACAAGGTTTAACCTCGCTCCTATGTATCTCCATCATAGATGGAGAATCAGGGTTACGTAGTTCTATGGATAGAAAATTGTTTGTCAGTTGTTGATTTTTTTAGTCTTGAAGATTTTTGATATATTTTTAACTTTAGAGGATTAGTGTTTTTTTTTTTAATTAAACTTCATTTTGGATATCGCTTGACGCGTATGGCCCTTTGATATTCCAGATGAAATTAAAGTCTTCCGAATTAATTCCCATATAACGCGAGCGGTCAATTAAGGAATTAATCGAAAGTTTTTATTCAAAACGTCATTCTTTACATGAGAAAAATGCTCTTTTTTTTTTAAAAAAAAAAAAAAAAA
>Ga0209700_107899_pt1 | contig 14374 bp, 4 predicted proteins | sample SiratroredBW_FD_187528 | JGI IMG/M metagenome (GOLD analysis project Ga0209700, IMG submission 187528) | Root nodule microbial communities of legume samples collected from California, USA - Siratro red BW (SPAdes) (version 2) | ecosystem: Host-associated > Plants > Roots > Nodule | place: USA... | reverse complement strand
ATATAAAAAAAAATATATATAAAAAATAAATTATATATATATATATATATATATATATATATATATATATATATATAAAACTCTTATACAACCACTTCTATTGGAAACACCATGTGTTCCAAAAATAAATAAAAAAAAAAGAAGAAGATGAAGCCCGTATCTTCCTCCCCTCTACCATTGTTAAATGTAATAAAATCTTATACAAAGAGAAGAAATAGAATAGAAAATATAACATTCATTAAACTTGATTAATTTAAAATTGAATTACATATCATTAAGCTTAAGCTTACAACTAAAAGAAACATAACAAGTTAATAAATAAAGTAAGATAAAACAAACATCAAGCTAGAACACCCAACAAACACAAATAAACACATGAAAGATGCCTTATCTTCCCATATTCAATCTAACCATTAGTATTGGTAAATTTTGCCACATAAATTTCATGATGTGACCTTTTAAAAGCTACAAACTCATCCATCTTACTTATCACTTGTTGGATCGAACACTTACCACTAGGTCAAAAGCTATAATTGATAGTCAAGGAGTAATTATTTTTACTTAAGAGAATAACAACCCAAATACCACAATTCAATTGTGATTTGGGCCATCTGACCTACGTTACGGGACAATTGATGCAACATATAACAATCTCCTCCTCATCAATTGTCTTGCAAGAAATCAAGCCTATAAATTCTTGGATCGAACACTTACAACTAGGCCAAAAATGATAGTCAATAGCCAAGGTTCAACTCTTTCTACTCAAGATTGTAGCAACCAAAATACAACAATTTGGTTGTGACTTAACCCATCTAATCTTCGCCATGTGACAATTGATGTTACCTCAACACCATTAATTATTGAAATGGAAATAATAGAGTCTCCTTTTAAATTGGTGGGACATATTCAACTATATTATCATTAATATAAGCTTCATTTTCTCATTCAAAAACAACATCCTCCTTAGTAATCTCCACGAGGTTCACTATCATTCATATATAATTGATAAAATAACCTTATCCAATCCTATTTTATGCAAAATTATATTATTTATTTGATTTAATTTTCTCATGTTTTCAAATCACTCTCCTAGGTGTAATCCTTAAAATGTTCAAAAACCTTTGAAACAAAAACAACATAAAGAATTTGTAATATAAAAACATTTTTTACTTGAGTATATGATCCTCAATGACATAGATCTAATTGATTTCTAACAAGTTTTTTATGCCATATAGATCCACCAAATCACATTCACTTAAGAAAGCATGATTGTTCCTCTTAGGACTCAACTAAAATACGACGATAAAAGTCAAAATCCTATAATCCATTTTCATTCCTCTAGGATTGAACACCTTAACCCTTGAATGTGGGTCTCTCAAACAATTGTTGTAAATGTTTTCATTGTTAAATTCTTCAACAACAAAAGTAATCCCCTTAGAAACCTCAATCCATCATCATAGGTGAGGCCAACAATTTAACGTAAACCTTAGTTGAAGGCTTTGAGAAGGGTGAACCTTTCCACTTAAGAACATTTTAAACTAAATAACATCAAAGCCACCACTAATTAACATTTGTGTATGAAACATCTTTAAAATATAATTGGAATCTTAGAAACTACTAAACAATCAATTTTTGATACTACATAATGGGTCAAAATTAGTTCATTTGTAACTTTCATCAAGAAAGGTTAAAAGTCTCATTGTTTTGCTTAAGAGTTCTACCTCGATCCTTTGTAAGGGTGACAAGTTGTTCTTTGATGCTTTCTTTAAATGGATAAATGGATTTTAGTGGATTTGAAGGAGTAAATTTGAGATGAAAGTGTGTGAAAAATTGGATTGTTTGGATCAAATTAAAATTTGAGATGAAAAGATAGTAAGATTTAAAGGATAAAATTGTGAAAGTTTGCGAGTGATGTGATTGATATTTTAATTTTTTTAATTGATAAAATTTTAAGATTACAAAAATTGTCATTCTGATTAAAAATAATTAAAAATGAAATATGATTAATTTGGTTGGTGTGATTGATGAATTATTATTTTTTAATTGATAAAATTATAAGATTACCAATTATTTTAAAATAAAAAATTTAATTATTAATGTTAATATTATTATTTTATAAATTTATTATTATTGTTGGGAGAATCCGAGGGGGCATAACCGAGAAGATCTCACAAGAAGGAGAAATGAGCCCAACATACAAGGGAATGACACCACTTTTAATCCAAAACCTTAAGACAATAGGTTTATGGGTCTTCTTTCTTATATATTGCTTAACTTTCTTATATATTTCTTAGACTCATTTGGATTCCTAACAATCTCCTACTCAAGTGAGAGTCCCCATCACCATCGGCTATTAGTCCCTCTTCTATACTCTCCATCGTATGAGCCAGCGGCTATTAGTCCCTCTTTTACACTCCTCATTCGTATGAGCCGGTCACCATCAGGTCGGTGCGAACTTTCGGCCCTGATACCACTTGTTGGGAGAATCCGAGGGAGCATAACCGGGGAGATCTCATAAGAAGAAGAAATAGGCCCAACATATAAGGAAATAACACCACTTTTAACCTAAAACTCTAAGACAGTTTCTCATTTTTATTCAATGTGAGACTTAGACTCGTACTTGGATTCTTAACAAAAACCACCCACCTACTTCACGATATGATTCAAATGAGAACAACCCACTGTTAACGACGATCCACGCTCACCCTTACCTTCACTCTCACCAGCAACACCTTCACTCGGCAGCCACCGAAAATAAACGTTGCATAATAAAAAAAGAGAAGGGTCATTTGGTATTTTTAAACACCAAAATATTTCAGCAAAAATATCTATACTCAAAATTCGTTATTTATTTTCTGGACTTGTTGTATATTTATAACACCATCTAGTTTTCTACTCTCCGCCGCTCTGTGGGACTAAAATCATTATGTTGTTTCTCATGCTCTTTAAGCTTTAATTATGATACTCGTGTTTTCCAAGTAACTACCTCATGCGATTTATATTTTTATAAAATCTCTTGCAATTTCTCTCTCACCTGATTATTAACACCCTAAGTAATACAGTTTTACACGATAACCAGATAGCTTAGTTAATCGTTAGATAATTAGATTAATATATCAAACTATCTCAAGTTGGTATATTATTTAAATTGATCGTAAGTCAAGGCTACGCTGAAAGGTAAACAACACAACCTGATAAGATTCAGCGATTAGACTTAAATTGTAGATAGGTCGAAAGACATACAGCGGAAAATAATTTGATATTCCTAAAGAACACAATGTTAACCTATGTTAAATTATTTATGCCAGTTATAGTGCTCTAACTTTTCAATTCAAGATACCTCATCAATTTCAGCCACTCAGCATGCTGAACAGTACATGTATACGGTAGGACGTCAATTCCAGCGGACCACCTTCACAAATTATTTCTCGTTTCATTTCATATCAATTTTCAATCGTTTGGGATTTGCTTCCTATTTGTTTATTTTTGTACTACCTGCTAAAAATGAAATCATTTATCCATTACTGCACAAACGAGTGAATCTTTATTTTAAAAATATACACAGTAATTTTAATTATAAAAAAATAATCTATGGGCTGACTCGATTCATCATTATACACCAATCAAAAATGAATATTTTCTATGCAAGTCATTGCCTTGAATTACATGTCTACTAATATGTGGCACGTTCATTGGTGAAGTAAACAGTGAAACAAGGTGGTGCTAAAGTTCCAACTTTTCATGCCACATAACTCCAATAATTGATAATTTAAAACGGATAAATAAAAAAATGTAATTTTGTTTAGGCTACTATTCACAAAATGGGCTAACTCTGGCAGCAACGTATATTTTGATTGAAGAATTAGATTTGTGTCACCTGTGAAAGAGTTCTCAAATGAGCAACGTGATTATGATGTGATGTATATGGAAGCAGTGGCATGGCACACAGGCAAGAAGTGGCAAAGCTGATGGTTCCAAAGGTGAAAAATGAAGAGAAGAAAATGTTGGTGTAAAACACGTGAAAACAAAAACAAAACCAAACCATGGGTCTCTTATCGCCTCTCGCGCACTCCATCAATCAGTAGGATGTGGGTCCCTCAGAAGGCAAATGTTATTGTCACCACGACAAACACGCATCCAACCTTGTTTCCAGCCACGTGACACAACAAAACAATAAGTAGCATCCAAAATTCACGCACTCACAAATTAAACCCCTAAAATATAAATAAAAAAAACCCTCACAAATCCCTAGTTAGTTATTTCTCTCTCTCTCTCTCTCTCCCCCTTCTCATTTTTCATCTCTGACACAACCATGGAGAACTATCAGTACCCGTCCTACCCTGACTCCGGCGACTCCTCGCCGCGCTCCAGGGACATCGACTTCGAGAACCCCCCGCCGTGGGACGACCAGCAGACCCAGAACTACAAGGCCAAGTTCATGTGCAGCTACGGCGGCAAGATCCAGCCCCGAACCCACGACAACCAACTCTCCTACGTCGGCGGCGACACCAAAATCCTCGCCGTCGACCGCGCCATCAAGTTCCCCGCCTTTCTTTCCAAACTCGCCTCGCTCTGCGGCGCCACGCCGCAAGACCTCACCTTCAAGTACCAACTACCCGGCGAGGACCTCGACGCCCTAATCTCCGTCACCAACGACGACGACCTGGAACACATGATGCACGAGTACGACCGTCTCTATCGCCCTAACTCCAAACCCGTCAGGATGAGACTCTTCCTCTTCACGCTTTCCTCAAACCCTAATTCCTCATTCTCCTCGGATCGCGATCGCTTTGTAGATGCTCTTAACTCTGCTCCAATTCCTCCGCAAGCCGACCCCATCAAAACCCCTCCCGTTACTCCTTCCAATGTTGATTACCTCTTCGGTCTCGACAAGGCCGTTGCTCCTCCCACCCTCCCTCCTTCCTTCGCCGCAGTTAAGTTCCACGATCCCCCGCCGGAACCTGTGGCGCCGCAGCCGGAGTATCAGGTCCGCGCTGGAGTCTCAGTTTCTGATCGCGTCGTCGGATCGGATCCGAGTGCGAACTCGATCGAGATTCAGAGGCAGTTGCAGCAGGAGATGCAGCGTTTGCAGGTTGCTGAGAATGAATATCGGAGGAGGAGTGAGGATGGTTTCGCCGGTGGCTATGCCGCTGCGGGAGGGGATTATTACATGCAGAAGATGCCGGAGAAGGTTCCGCCGCCTAATGCGTCCCATCCCGCCGGGTACTGGCCGGAGAAGCAATTCTCCGGCGAGGGTTTTCAGACGACGGTCACGACGGCTCCCGGAGGTGCTGATCAGCAGGTCTATGTCATCCCAGCGCCGGGGACGTTCTACCACGCGCCGGTGGTGAGGCCTCCAGCTCCTCCGGCGGCGCAGGGCTACTACGCGGTGCAGAGAATGGGGTCTGAGGGTTTCCGTGAGCAGGCGGTGTACGGCGGCGTGTCTCAGCCGAAGACTGCGTTTTCGTCGGCGGGGTCGGCGCAGCCAGTTAAGGCTGCGGGGTATGCTGAGGGATACGGCGTTGTGAGGCCTGCTGGGGTGCCGGATAATGCGGCGTACGCGCAGTTGGCGTATGATAGTGCGAGTGGGAGGCAGGTTTACTATACTGCGCAGGGAGGGGTGGTGCACGCCCCGCCGCAGTACCAAGGGGTTCCACCGGTGGTGGGGTCGGATATTAGGCCTGTTGGGGTTTCGGTGGGCCAGGATGTTAAGGTGGTTAACAAGGTTAACCAAGGTTCTGTGTGATTATAGCTGTGATTAAGATTGTGATTATGTTAATTTTGAAGTAATACACTAAATATATTCTGTTTTTTTTTTCCTTCTTATGGTTATATATATAATACGAATATTGTTGGCTAATAATTTATGGTTTAGGTTTAAATTTCTTTCGATCTCTCTTAATTTTGAACTTACAGTGTTTTTCTTCTCCTCTTCCCTCCTCTGATTATAGGATACTCCTTAAATTTGAATTTATCAATGCTTATTATTCAATTTTGTGTTGTTTAATCCTGAGAAAGCTGATCTGGGTTTGATGGAGTTCATCATTTTGGCGTTCTGGGTTTTGTTGAAGTTTCTCAATAATAGCTTTTTGTTTGTTAGTATGATTTTAGCTTGAGAATTAGTAGGACTGAACTGAACTCACATGGCTACAAGATTTTAAAAACTCGAATCATCAATGAATTAATGTTTTCTTTTCCTCCGCAGACATGCTTGATACTAATCTAGTTTAGAATATTAATCACATGCACTTTAGAATATTTGTTTAATTTATTATTTTACCTGTTTATTACAAGTATATTCAAATATTAATTAATGACTCATCAGCACATCACCATCTTCAATAATATATCATGATATCTTATAAAATATTAACTTATTAGTTTTTTTTATCTTATATTATCCTTAGATTAACTATCAAATATCTAATACGAAACATTAAACAAAGAATTTGACTTCTGATTTTGGGAAGACGGAGCTTACATTCTCATCGGTTAAAATAAAAGAAATTCAAATACATATTTAGCTCATTATTCTCTTCTAGACCTTTTTTAAATAAAAAATTGTGATAGTATTTTTAACTTCAAAAAAGACGGTATCTTTGGATGTGATGAATAATTTTATTAATGATTTCATTCTACTATATATTTGAGATTCAAAATTGATAATATTTTTCATATATTGTATATTTTAGTATATTTGAAGAGGTTTAAAAGATTTTTTTTTACGAGAATAAAAAAAATGGTTTTATAGAAGAATTTTTATTCTCTAAGTTCTTGTAACTGAGTGTAAAAAAAAGAATAACTTGAATGAAATTATTGATTTAACGATATTATCTTAAATAAATTAAGGTCAAAATGTTAAAGTTGTTTATGAGAATAAAAAAATAATTCAAAACATAAACTTTCATTCTTTTTATTTCTAGATGTATAGACTCGTTCTATTACGCCTAATAGTCTTATATTGCTTATGAATCGAGACTAAAAATAATTGAAAGTAATAATGTTATCGCAATGCGTTTGATGTCAGAATAAGTATATATTAATCACATACACTTTAGGATGTTGTTTAATTTATTATATATATAATTAAAAATAATTTAGAAGTATGTTTTCTTTATAAATGAAAAATTAATTAACATTTTTATCAATATAAAATTAGATAATTTTAATTTTTGATTCAAAATATGATTACGGGATTCTAGGTCAAGTGATGGATGCAGGTAAGTTTATAGGTCCGCTCGTAAGTAAATTCATTTTGTGAAGTGATTTATTGCGAGTTTCGAGTGTTTTTTCGTACAAAATGACATGAACTAATATACATTTGACATTCATGTTATCTGCCATAATTGTATTGACTAACTAACTTTGTTTTTCCTCAACCAAGAGGAAACTCATCGTTCTCCCTTTCCTTGATTTTCATTATTTAAGTTTCTTTCATTCGTTTATATCCTTTACTTTCGATCTCCGATTTCGATTCTTTTTATTTTGTTTAGATTTTTCACTAAATACATGTTTATTGTTTTCAATCCTTCATTCTCTCCATCTTTTTATTTTTTAATTTCTTTTTGGATCCTCAATAAAGAATTGATCTCCTTTTTATTTCTAAATTTATCCCTTAAAATTTCTTTCTTTTTTATAGATTTCATGTTTAGTTGTTGTTGAAATTTGAAAATGTCTTAAATTAGGATAAGTTAAAATGCTAATTTAGAGGAATTTCTTTTCCAATAACTAGAAGGAAAAATGTTACATGAAAAAATATAAATACACTTTCAAATATGAAAATCTTGATTTAGAGACAATATATTGGTAGAAATATAGTTATCTCTTTATAATATTCTAGTTTTCTAATAAATATTTACACTTTTTTCTATTTTTATAAAATAGCACTCTTTTCCTCTTTTAGTTGAGAAAAAAAAAATCAATTATTTAATTGAATATTGGACATATGAAGCATTAGTTTTTAATATATAGAATTGCAATAATTACATATTGCATGCTTTTAAGAAGAAGACACTAAGTTTAATTCGATCCTCTTAAGAAGCATATATTAAGTTTAACTCAATTTTACAAATCTGATGCTTATAAAGTAATTTGTATACACTTATAAATTATTGAAAGGTCTTATTTTTAGTTGATGTGAAATTTCAAACACATGTATATTTAGTTAAATTATTTTATCTACTATGAAATTTTTAAAGATCAACTTCCCTCAAATCATAATATTTTGTTGGATACAATTCAATCTAATAAATGAAATGCAATCTTATGATGCTTTAATAGTAATACGTCTTTTTTTCTATTATAAACCTAAAAATATTATTGTGTAATCCTCGCAAAATTGTATTCTATTGCTTTTAGGAAGAACACGTAAACTTTCCCTTTACCATGTCTTTCTTCTTATATTATAGTTTAATTAACTATATCTTTCTTGTGTTAATTTTTCAAATCCTAGATACAATGTTGTAAGAGAATATTTAAGAACAATATTTAAGACTCAATAACCATGCACTCACATTCATTCTATATTATGAAAATAATTGGTAAACAACTCACTTTTTATACATTTTCAGTTAATAGGTGCATTAGATTGTTTTAAAAAATGGTTCGATTCTATTAAACTAGTTTCAAAGTAGTTGTTGAAGTTGAGTTTTTTAATTGGGTATAATTTTTCTTTCTTATAATATTCTTTTACTGCAACAAATAACCAAAATTTCAAGAAAAGATTTCTTAGATGATTTTTAGTTTTTTTTTTATGGTTTAGGACGAATTTTAGTTAGAATCTTAGAGAGATTATTGAAGTAAATTTACAAAAGCTGTGTTATAAAGAAGATTATTTTTTATTGTCTTTTTCGTTCTAACAATGTGGTTATGTCGAAGATATATAAAGATTTATAATAAATTGGATTAGATTAATTATAAGAATGATTTGGATGATCTAAAGTGACAATAAGTTATGGTTTAGTAAAGTTTGAGACATTTCTTAGTTTTTTTTTTTTAAGAAACACAAGGGTGGTCAATAATTATTTTAAGGATTTTGTGTTGTTTTTGTCAAACTTAAAGACAAGGGATGAAAACTTAACAAGAAAACAATTGAAAAATACAATAAATGAAATGGAAAAAACATAGAAGATAGTTCCATAAGATGAATGAAAAAGAGACAATGGTGATTATCTTATCAAATATACAAAACTATGGAGATAGATTATTCTTAAAGATTCCTTGACATATTTCTTGGTAGCTCTAAGAAGGTAAGAGAAAAAAACGTCATTTAAGACAAGTCAACTATACAAATAATACTCATAAAAAATAAAATAAAAATGTCTTCAAAACACTCAGTTTGATTTATATTAAATGAATGATTTACTATTTATATTCAATGAATGATTTGACAAACATATATGGTTTCTTTTTATAAGACAGAGTTATATCTTGTCTATTATAAATAAAAATATTAAACTTCATTTTACATATAAATCTCTAAAGTTAACTATTTTAACATAAATTAATCATATTCTAATTATCAAACAATTTATTATAACTTATGTATCTTTTTAAGATACTTTTGTCATATAGAAGTTTTTTTACTGTTTTTTATATTTTTATAAAATTTTAACTTATTTTCTTAATATTTCTTCTTATAACTCTTCTTGAATTGAAGATTATATTTTCAAAATCACATCATATTTGTAACGATTGAGTTATATAAAAAGGACACGTAATATATTTTAAAGAATAATAAAAAAAATAAGAGTAAAAGAGAATATCACACCTTTAAAAAAATGTTTCAAAACTTTTTTAATAAATTTTAATATCAATTATTTTTATAAAAGAATATATTAGAAAGATATGAAAACTTTTTTATACTAAATAAGTCTCATGATGATGCTTAAGGAAAGAAACATCGTAACTATGTTAATGTCTAATTAAAAGATTTAATACTAAAACATGAAAAAGAAATGTTATTTTAAAAAATTTCTTCTTTTTTAATAATATTGCGTTCTTTTAAACTCTTCTTTAAATCTTTTAGTTTTGTGTTTAGCCATCATTCTTCTCAAAGCTTCTTATATTTATGAAATCCTTATTTCTTGTTTATATAAAGTTGTAATCATCGTCCTTTCGTTGCAAATAATTTATCCTAAAATTTTGAAACTTTATACCTATAAAGTAAACATATACAAATATTATTTTTAAAAAAGAAAATCCTAATTATATATATATATATATATATAATATTTATTTTTATTTCACGGTCAAACACAAATTACTATATTCTTAAAATCATGAAATATTTTCTTCTTTTGACACTAAGATATTTTAAATAATTTTCTTAAAAATAAAGATAAATTAATAATCTTTTTATCCAAGCTTTTATAATTTAAATAAATTTTATGAATCATCTAGTTTCTTACATTAGAGTTATGTGGAGTGTGAGGGCAAGAGACAGGCACACATGGGAACAAAAAGTGTAGCAGTCAGTCATTTATTGGCAAGATCATTTTGGATCCCAACTCTCCTTGTCCAACTAATGTCACAATCAATTTGACCTGTCTAATGTTATAGTGAGTACTTGTTCATTTAATTTGGATAAAGTATCAATATTAATTTATTCAAAGTTAAGTTGTTATAAATTAAAACAATCAATTATATAATAATTTATAAATTAGGTGAGAATATAAATTTACACACTGTTTCGTTACTTTAATGTATTCAATTATATTATGAAATGTAATAAAATAATTAATTTATAAATATTAACTTTTATATAGATTGGTGTAATTATCTTGAATGAAAATATTTTCAATTATTTTTATTTTAATTTTTAAATTAGGTTTTGTTTAAAAGTAAAATTAAGTATAATAATATATATTATTTATCATAAATCTAAAATATAACTAATATTTTCAAAAATTAATTATTCATTAAAAATGTAATATAAATACTGTATATATTTAAAATTATTTTTATTATGAATTTTAATCATAGAAATAAATATTTGTTTTGTATTCTTTTGTTTCTTTTTAATACTCATATATCTTTAAAACTATAGGACATTTTGTTTAAGTCTGCATATCATTTTTAATTAATGCATTCCTTTTGTTAATCTATTTATAAATACCTTATTGATTCCTTATTTAGACTTTTTTTTTATCACAGCCAATATCTTCTAAAATAACAATAATTACTCAGTTATCTTTACTTTACCCTTCCACATGAACTTCTTTTGGCCCAAAATCTATGTATAATCCATGAACAATCACAATAAATAATATTTAGATAATTGTGTTCTCCAATGAGAAATTTTCATCCAAGACAAGTGTAATGAACTTTTCATTTTCGTTCTTGGATTCCAATTTATTTGTAGAGGCAAACCCCAACTATTTTATCTCTTTTCTAAAATCTACACCAGAACTCAAACTTTATATGTCCTACTTTAACACAATAGTAACAACTTAATTACTCTATAATGAGACTTTGATCATCCTCTTTCCTTACTTTTTCCTCTTTCATTAAATTCTTTTATGTTATGGGTGTCATTTATGCTTCATTTACCAACTACATTTACCTCAAACTAGTTAGAAGTGTATCTTCCTTTTGTTTATATTTTCTCACTCAACAAACTATTTGAAATAATATATATTAAGAGTTTTCCATCAAACATATAATTTTAAGGGAGATTGCTAGAGTATCTCAATTCTCAGGTAATAAACTGAAAAGCAAAAGCCCTTGTAATTGATGATTTATATTCATTTCGATTATAGTCAGTTGATTGATTAAGCTTTTGAAACTTCAGGTGTTTTATCATACTTTGATCATCCTTGTATAGTAGTTTTACCAATCATCTAAAAAGGTTCATTTTTTTTTCATGAAATTTTCTTTTGAATCATAAATTCAAGCTCAGACCACAAACTTCTATCAATATACTTTTGAATCATAACCACAAAGTTTTTATGCAAAAATTCTCATTTTTTTGTCAATCTTCTTTACTAACTTCAAATAACATATTATAAACTCATATAACCACTTACTGTATAAATAATTTTCATGATGGTTTTCCAATATGAGTAGTTGTTAAGATAAGAACTTAGCTATCAATGTAAGATTGCAAAAGAATTTCTTGCTTCAAAAGGATAATGCATTAATTTAACCTTGTTTAGATGACTTACAAAAATGCCACAAAAAATCATGAGATGTCTCTGTCGTTTCTCACTGAATATCATTTCATCACTAGTCTTCAACTTACCATCTGTTTTTTTTTTTTTTCTTTATTCTTGTTATTCAACAATATAATTAAATTATTAATAGTGGATCATGTAATTGAAACCTATCAAAACAATTAGCTTTATTTTTCTTTTCTTTTTAAATCAATTATTGTTTATTTAAAGAAAAAATAACTTTTGTTACGTTTTATTTTCTATATCATGTTACTTTCCTTTTTAAAAAAAATATCGTGTTCATGCTCAAAGTTGTTAAATACTGATTTTCTTTCCCCATCTATTCTTCACTTTTACTTTCTATTCATCACTTTTACTTTATCACAAAATCAATATTATACCGAGAATAAGGGAAAACAATAACTCACGGTGTAACTATTTTCTTCTAGTTATTAACATCCATGGATATTCTATATATCTTTTTATTCAGGAAAGATTATTTAGAAATTATTTAAAAATAATTCTTTAAAAATACAAATTCAAATAAATAATTAAAATATTTATATATATTGACTATTAGTATTTATTAAAATTATTTATTATAAAATTTTATCGACGTGTCAGGAACTTTTTACCTATCACCCACTAGGCAAATACAATAGAGACAAACTACAAATTGCTTCAACTCTTTGCCCTCTTTCTCTTCAATCTTCACCACACAATCTTACTCTTACAACGACCTAGATTCATAGACATATGTGAGGTAGAATACTACAATACTCTCTTATAATGTTTTTTCTTTAGTTGTGATATAAAAAAAAAAAATCAGATTTTGAGAGTAATATATTGGAATTTTCAGATTTAAAAGAAAATATTTTAGTTGTCCTATTAAAGGCATGCCAAGAGGAAATCCAATCAAACAGAAGTTACAAATATTTATAATTACTAATGTGAAGCGAGGGAGAAATGAGTAAATTAAAAATATTTCGTAAAAAAGATAAAAGGTAAAATACATTTACAGTGTTAATATTTAATTTGCCTTTTCAATGTAATTTTAATATTTTAGAAGTTTCTAATTTAATTCTTAATTTTAGTTAAAATGTGTTGATATTGTATTTTATTAAATTCATGTCAATACTCTTAAAATAGTGATGATGTAATGCTTAAAATATTTAATATGACAATTTTCTTATTAATGAGAAAAAGTAAAATTTAAGTATAACTTAATTAATTTATAAGATGGAGTTTAAATTTACTTATATATTGATTTTATATATAAATATTTAACGTGACATTTTTAATATTTTAAAAAATTAATTTTAATTTAATCTTATAAAACTTATTTGTGAAATGGGATTTCTATTACCTTTTAAATTATGAAATAAATTTATTTCTAATCTATACAGGACTTTTAATACTACTTTCTATATCTAAAATGGATGTTGACTTATCTATGCTATGAATTTTACATGGTGACATTAACATGAATGTAAGGAAAATAATCACCTTAATTTATTATAACTAAAATGAAAATAAATTAAAAAGTTTAAAGACCAAGCATAAGTCAAAATGAATAATATTTGATACAAATCCTTGAATATTATAATAATAAATGTAGGAACAGAGTAGCGTGGGGCGCAATCTATCTTGGAAAAGTGCACTTGTTATATTTTTTTACTTTTTAAGAAAGCAAGATCCTAATGGACCAATTATATATGCTTATCTACCCTACTCACTTAATCAACCACTCTCCAATTACAATTTCCATATACTAAGGTGCTCTGAAAATTTCAACTTTGATTATGATTTTTCTTTCAAATTTTCTAGACTTTAAAGGAATATAAGCAATGTCACTATATATGAGAATCAAAGTTTATATTTATGATAATATGTAGTTTATCATTTTGATTAAGAATATATAAATAAAACTTGCAATTTTTTTGTTATTTTTACAATTTTGTGAAAAAAAATTAACGAATAACGAGTTTCAACTAAAAACTAGATGAATTATAATAAATAGTAAAGATTGATTAAGATAACTTAGTTGAAAAAATAATCATTGTCAATAATGCATATAAATTTAAAGTGATGTGAAAAAAATGTAAAGGAATTGCATAAATATAAACTGCAGAAATGTAAATGAGCAAAAACTATAAAATGATTTGAAAAAAAAAAAAAAAGAAAAAAAAAAAAAAAAAAAAAAAAAAAAAAAAAAAAAAAAA